>Ga0114922_10001683_pt1 | contig 20898 bp, 17 predicted proteins | sample AartaG_FD_100975 | JGI IMG/M metagenome (GOLD analysis project Ga0114922, IMG submission 100975) | Deep subsurface microbial communities from Aarhus Bay to uncover new lineages of life (NeLLi) - Aarhus_00045 metaG | ecosystem: Environmental > Aquatic > Marine > Oceanic > Sediment | place...
ACAAAAACGTCTGGCTGTAATCGGCGCGAATCTCTCTGGTCATGATACTCCTCAATCTGATTCCACCAACAGACTAAGAATATGATCATCTCAAATCAACTACAGAGTTTTGAGACGGCCTCCAAGCGGATGGGCCACCCAGCCCACCCGTCGGATCATAGCGGCACAGAAACGATCGGATCGCCACAAAAAGTCATTAACGCTTCGCTTCCATATAGATGTATGGACGCAGAGCGTCCGAGAAGGGTACATCGTGCCCGTCACATCGGGTGCGGGTCGTTCCGTCTGAGAATGGTGAAGGTCGTGTTGCCGTACTTGCGGCGCTGGACGATCTCGTAATCCAGCCAGGCGATTTTGCCGGTCTCCGAGGTGTCGTGCTGGCACAACAGTAGGGCGTCCCGGTTCGCTATATCGTGCTTGCACAGATGCTGAAGAGTTCTGTCAATGAGACCCCGGTACTGCGGAGGGGCGATCATTACGATATCGAATCGCTCGCGGTTCTTCTTAAGACGGGGGATAACCTCGAAAACGTCGTCGGCCAGGCACCGAAGGCGGTCGGCTACGTCTAAGGCTTCGGCCTGCTTATTAATGGACGAGGCAAGGCGCGGGTCACGTTCAATTCCCAGCGCCGATCCAACTCCGCGGGAGACAGCCTCGAAAAGGTAGGAGCCTGTCCCGCTGAACAGGTCGAGGTAGCAGGCAGCATCGAGATACGGCGTTAGGAAATCGAAGATGGCCTTGCGCAGTCTGCTCAGGGGCGGACGTGTTATGTCCAGATCAGGCGCCCTGATGACCTCGCCCTTGAGACTGCCGGCAATGATCGAAAACTCGAACCGGTGCGCTTTCTTTTTCATGTTCCTGCTCATAAGAGACTATCCCGATAGCACGGTGTCGATTGCCGTCTAAGGACACCATCCGCCGGGCCGAAATGATGTTGTGCCGTCAGGCGTCTCTGCCTGACGGCTCCCTCGTCACCTGTCGTCAGGTGTCGGGCAGGGACGCCCGACACCACGCTTATGACGAATACGCCGGTTTTGGAGTATGACAAAATGCTTTTTCAACAACCGTTTAAGGACACTATCCGCCGGGCCGATAATAAATATAGAAATAAAACGTTGATATGCCAGGCTTCCCCGCTCTAATTTAAGGCATGCCGGTGAGAGTCAAGTTCCATAACAACAAGTTCGCTGTCGACTTCGCCCACATTGAAAAGATGCTGGAGGACAAGGGGTACGAGGCGGTTTGTGGGGTCGATGAGGTCGGTCGCGGACCGTTGGCCGGTCCGGTGGTGGCGGCAGCGGTGATCTTACCGCCGGGAGCGGAGTTGCCCGGCGTCAACGATTCCAAGAGACTGTCTGCCCGTCGCCGTGAACGATTGTTTGAGGAAATAGTCGACCTGGGCTTACCCTGTGCCGTGGGGATAATCGACAATGAGTGTATCGACCGGATAAACATCCTGAAAGCCTCCCTGATGGCCATGCGCAAGGCGGTGATGGATCTCAAACGCGCGCCCGATTTCGTCCTCGTGGACGGCAATTTCGCTATTCCCAACGTACAGCAGCCGCAGTTCGCAATCGTGGCGGGCGACCGCCGATGTCAATCAATTGCGGCGGCTTCGGTGGTAGCCAAGGTCACCCGCGACAGGATCATGGATCGCTATCAGGCACTGTACCCGTCCTTCTCCTTTGCCCGGCATAAGGGTTATCCAACGCGCGCGCACCTCGCTGAACTCCGGGAACACGGGCCGTGCGAAATCCACCGCCGGTCTTTCAGGCCGGTGGCGGAGTTGGTTGACAGATATGTCCTCCCATAGCCGTGGGCACCGCTCCGGAGAAGATCGCAGTTCATCACCCTGGCGCGACTACGAGAAGCTGGCTGCTGATTTCTACCGGCAGCAGGGATTTCAGATTGTCGAGCGCAACTGGCGGACCGGGCGGCTGGAGATAGATATTATCGTCCGCAAGGAGGACCTTCTGGTCTTTGTCGAGGTCAAGTCGGCCTCGTCTCGCAAGTTCGGCCATCCGGCGGAGCGCGTTGACGAGAAAAAGACGGTTAACCTGACCAGGGCCGCCCGGCAGTACCTGATCGACAACAATGTTGAGAACTGCGACTTGAGATTCGACGTGGTGACGTTCGTCAACGGTCAACTTGAGCATTTCCCGTCGGCATTCAATGCCGAGGAGTAACTCACCCGCTGTCCGGCGGTGGCGGGTGCGCCTGCCTGCCCGTCGGAACCTCTGACTGTGACACTCGTGGCGGCAGGAGGGTCAGTGAATCGACATACTTCTGTACCAGCCGGGCATAGGTGTCGTAGCGTTCCGGTTGATCCTCATGCCGTCGACCGAACTCGGTGATTTCCTCTGTCGACACGCCGTATGCAGTGAGGATCGAATCCCGAAAGCTGTCATACATCTGCGGGTTGTTGCGGAACCTGGCCCGAGCCAGCCACAGGTGGGCCGTAGCCAGAGCGTAGTGTCTGGTCTGAAATGCCTGCTCACGTTCGCGGTACTGATCGTACATTCGGTAGCCGTAGACGGCAGCCACGATTACGACAAACGGTAACGCCCTCTTGATCCAGATCAAAACCGACCGATCCCTGAACTAACCGTTGATTATGCACTCAAAACGTCGTAAACTACGGGGCTTCTAAGAAGCGGTCAAGGGTTTATATGGAACTGACTTATCCTGTCAAGCGACGCCGCAGCCGGGCCGTTCGGACTGGTGACGTTATCATCGGGGGCGGTTTTCCCATATCGATACAGTCCATGACCAACACCGACACGCAGGACGTGGCTGCCACCGTTCGCCAGGCGACGGAGTTGTTCGACGCCGGTTGTGACATCGTTCGCCTGGCGGTGCCCAACCAGGCCGCGGCCGACTGCCTGAGTGCCATTCGAGAGCGGATAACAAAGCCGCTGGTGGCCGACATACATTTCCAGCACAAACTGGCCCTGGCGGCGATAGCGGCCGGATTCGACAAGGTCCGCATCAACCCGGGCAACATCGGCGCCCAGTGGAAAGTGCGCGAGGTGGCGCAGGCGGCCGGGGATGCCGGAGTGCCGATCCGCATTGGCGTGAACTCGGGGTCATTACCAAAAGACCTGCTTGAGAAGTTCGGTCATGACGACCCCCGGGCGTTTGTCGAGGCGGCCCTGCGGGAGACCGACATTCTCGAAAGCATGGACTTCAGCGATATTATCATATCCGTGAAATCCACGAGCGCCCACACTTCCTTCTGGGCTTATCGCATGTTAGGTGAGCGGTGTGGCTATCCGCTTCACGTCGGCATCACCGAGGCCGGGCTTCTTGAGACCGGGACGATTAAGTCGTCGGTCGGGATGGGAGCTATCCTCCTGACCGGTGTCGGTGACACCATCAGGGTATCACTCACAGCCGATCCGCTTCACGAAGTGCGCGTGGCCAGGCAGATTCTGAAAGCCTGTGAGCTGCGCCCTGACGGTGTGGAAGTAATATCCTGTCCCACCTGCGGCCGCGCCCAGATCGACTTGATCGGGCTGGCCGAATCCGTGGAAGAAAAAACGCGTCATATCAAGACGCCTCTGAAGGTGGCCGTAATGGGCTGCGTCGTAAACGGGCCCGGCGAGGCGGCGGCAGCCGATGTCGGCGTCGCCGGTGGCGACGGTAAGGGGATACTCATCAGGAAGGGTGAGATAGTCAGGCGGCTGGCCGAGGCTGACCTTGAGCAGGCGCTGCTGGACGAGATCGAAGCCATGACAGGCGAGAGAATAGAGCGTTAGCAGATTTTGCGGCCGAACCTGCCGAGGCCGTGAGGATCAATTGCCGGCGTTCTGCATGATCGTTCGCCTGAGCACCTTAGCCCGGGTCAGGTCAGGATTGTATCTCAGCGTACTGTCACAACCGGCCAGAGCTTCGGCAGTCCGCCCCAGGTTATACAGGGCGACACTGCGATTGAACCAGGCGGCGACAAAGTCCCGCCGGTACGCTATGGCGCTGTCGTAACTGTGGAGAGCCTCCTCGTAGCGACCGAGACGATCAAGTATCGCCCCCCGATTGCTCCAGGCGAGCGGGAGGTTCCCCTTGAGAGCAAGAGCGCGGTCATAGCATGCGATGGCCTCATCAGGCCGATCGAGAGCGGTCAGAGCCCTGGCCCGGAGCAACCAGACGTCACAGCGGTTACGGCCGCGCGCAAGGGAACTGTCAAGACTGGCCACCGCTTCTTCGTTGCGTCCAAGCCGGGCGAGAGAAAAGCCGCGCAGGTACCAGGCTCCGGTGTGATCCGGCCTGATGGTAAGAGTTCTCTCATAAGCGGTTATCGCCAGGGAGTCGTTCCCCCGCAGAGTCTGCGTGACGCCCAGCAAGAAGTGAATCCGGGCGGCCTGCGGTGAGTTACCGTCAACGTCCGGCAAGCCCCGATTCAGGCTGGCCACCGCCTCATGCAGATCGCCCAGCCCGATAGCCACAATGCTGCTTTCCATCGGCAAGGAGATATGCTTATCTAAGCAGGCCGCCTGTTCTCTTGCGAGTCGGCGAGATACCCCCTCGGTTTCAACCGCGCCAGCTACCTGCAGAATCAGTTGCTGCAAGCTGTCGAGGCTGCACTCTACGCCCCGGTCGCTCCGGTAGGTGGTGGTATCGGCCCCCATTCCAGGTATTGTGACCTCAAAGTCAAGGGAGGCCTCGCGGTTCAGGAAACAGACCAGGGCGCAGATAATCCCGGCCACTTGCACCAGGATCGCCAGGCGCCAGCTATAGCCACTCAACCACCCGATTCTGTCGGCAAGGAGTTTGACAAGGACGGCGATTGCCGTGACCAGGGCCAGTATGAAGACAAGATATGCCAAACGCGCGCTCCGTTATGTGAGCAACGGTAACGCCACGCTTTGCGGGGTACAACAACAAACTGCTGAAGCAATTGCGCGGATCGATTGAACACGATGTGGGCTGACGCGTCTCTCTCTGCAGGCGAGGAGTAGACGACGATTGTGTTGACAGGAGCAAGGAATTCTGTATATTTCGGTAGCTTTTACAAAAACCGGCCTCAGGTTATATACGGGCTGGAGGGAGAACTATGAAACTGTCATTATTCACTTGCGCCGCGATCATTTTCGCCCTGTTGATATTGATCGCAGCAACAGCATCGAGCCGGGCTGTGTTTGAGTCCGGACAAACAGGCCGGGCAGGCAGTCGTCTGTCAGCGGGCGAACCGGTCTTCTGTCTTGCCGTGCACCGGGTGGGGGAAATCGGTCTCGCTGTTACCAACTATGGGATTCTGGGTATCAATTACAGTCCATGGCCCGTGTGCTGGTTCACCGGTGAACCGGTACTGTACAGCTGCGAATACCGGCGTGGGTCCTTAGTGGAGTATCTATATGCCGGGTCTTTCTGGATTGGTGCTGTGATCGACGGCGATACTCTGGTATCCGTCGGAGCCGATGGCTGGGTGGCACAACGGGAAATGTACGCTGATGAGGCGCCGCATGGAGAAATGATCTACCGATCAACTCTCAATCCGTACAGCCCGGCCTACGTCGGCGCCGTGTCCGAGGAAGACTATATTTCCGTATATACGGATACGTTTACCCAGGGCACGAGTGATAACGTGATGCTCAGTCAGCCTCACACGCCGCTAAACATCGAGGTCACCGAGGCTTCATACGCCTGGTCTTATCCGTATGCCGAGGACTTTGTTCTCTTTGACTACAAGATAAAGAACATCGGCTCCGAGCGACTTGAGGGCGTCTACATGGGCGTTTACGTTGATGCCGATGTGGGTTTTGACCTGCAAAACACTCAGGGTTTCTCTGACGATCTCAGCGGTTTTATCAGCACCTGGCCCAGTAACTACGGGGGTTGCGAATTTACCGACAATGTTGACATGGCGTGGATTGCCGACAACGATGGTGACCTGGGAGTCATTTTCATGGACGGCCAGGAACATCCCTGCGCCAATGTCACGGCTACCCGCATTTTGCGTACACCTTCTGATTCACTTGACATCAGCTTTAACTGGTGGATCAGCAACGGCAATCCCGCCCTGGATTTCGGCCCTCGTGAGCGGTCCGGCATGGGACTCTGGCAGGAGCCTTTCCGGGATTTCGGAACCGGCGGCCTGGGCACACCGGCGGGGGATCACAATAAGTATTATGTCCTGAGAAACAGGGAGATCGACTACGATCAGGCCTATACTGCCGTCATTCAGCCGGACGATCCCCTCTGGATGTATCCCAACCAGAGCCTTGCGGCTGACTTTAGTAACGGCTACGATGCCAGGTACCTTCTCTCCTTCGGGCCCTTTGACATCAGCCCAGGTCAGAGCCTGCCGATTTCGTTCGCCTACGTGGGAGGAGAGAACCTGCACAGTAATCCATACAACGCAGGTAATCTCCCTTACAATCCGGACCGATACTACGCCGGGCTTGACTTCTCCGACATTGTGCTCAACGCCAACTGGGCCGGCTGGATATATGACAATCCGGGCGTGGATACCGACGGTGACGGCTATAGCGGCAAGTTCAGAATCTGCGGGGATGATACCTTCTACTACGAAGGCGACGGCGTTCCGGATTTTCGCGCGGCTGTTCCTCCGCCGGGACCGCCGTTCTGGCTGGAGCCGCGCTCCGGCGGTCTGTGGGTGCGCTGGAACGGGCTGAAGTCGGAAACCACTAAGGATGTTTTTTCACGCACAGAGGATTTCGAAGGATACCGGGTCTATCTGTCACAGACAGGGCAGCAGTCCTCGTTCGCCCTGGTCGGTTCATACGACATAGAGGACTATGTGAAATACTACTTTAACCACTTCATACCGGGATGGGAGACGCGGGGAGTCCCGGTTACAGGAGAAGAATTGCGCTGTCTCTATGGTAGTTCCTGCGACGACCTCAGCTTCGACCCGTCGCAGTACACAAGCGATAATCCCTTTGTTCACCCGCTGTTTCCCGATTCCATGTTCTACTTCGACCCGGTGGCGGACAATCAGTATGTATTCGGAGTAACCACTCCCATCAAGAAAATCTATCCCGGTCAGCCGTACCCTTCCAGCCTCGATCCTTTGCAGGCCTGGCCGGATGAATTGACCGCCGACGGGTACCTGAAGTATTTCGAATACGAGTTGCTTATCGAGAACATATCCGAGACGGGCTGCTCATACGTGGATGTGTGGGCGTTTGACTTCGGCTGGTCGGCTGCCGGCGTTCCGCCTCAGGAAGGCAGTCAGGGCGTGCAGATGTGGTGCCCGTCCGTCTGTGGTGACGTCGACGGCAGTGGGCAGGAGCCAGATGTGGCCGACCTCGTGTACCTCATCGGTTACATGTTCTTGAATGGGCCGGAACCGCCCGAATTCAGGGCTGCAGACGTCAACGGCGACGGCCTGATTGATATCTCGGACCTGATAATCCTGGTGTTCTATATATTCCGCAACGGTCCGGCTCCGACCTGTTAGGTTCCGCCGTTGTCTGAGCGTCGGCTCGCCGAGACAGTTGAGCGCGCCCGAGCAAAAACTGTTGGGTTAATGAACAGCTCGAAAGGCGTGCGCTATCATATAGTCGCCCAGCCACTTAGGTTCGGGCTGCCCGCTCGAAGGCGATCCTCAGGGGACAGGATAGCCTCTCTTATGGAAGTCTGAGTGCGGAAAACGCCTTAAGTCCTTGACATTCTCCAGTGTTGGGCCTATATTGCCTACCGGTTAGGGGAAAGTACCCGCGACGAGGGGAAACCTCTTTTCTTCCTGGTACTTTGCTTGGTCTAACAAACTGGCTGTGTCACAAGATAGTAGGTAGACTTGATTAGTCGCTCTGAGGAGTTCGCTTGATATTATCTTGCAGCCACTGTTTGAGGTTCAGCAAGGATTTTCGCGCGCTGGAGACAATTGTGTTGTCGTCAGTGGTCGGGTCCCGCCGCGAGCGATCTGCTATGAACTTACGTACCTTTGATATCAATAACGTGAAAAACAATCAATTTCTAACCCGGCAAATCATGGAGGTCTAAATGATGAAGCTGAGGAGTTTCATTATCCTTGCATCCCTGGTCATTGGCAGTTTCGGGATGGCCAATGGCGCCGCTATCTCGCTTGGCAATGTAGATGGCTTGAATGCTACCAACGGCCTGCAAATGGGTGTTCCGGTCACATTCTTCATCCGGCTGCAAGGTGACGCGAACAACTACGGCGGCATAACCAACGGTTACCGCATATACTCACCTACCGGCGCCACTTGGACGACTACGGTCGCCGACACAACTGTCGGTGCATTCAGCTTAATGACGTGGTTATTTAACCACTTTATCTACCATGGCGGAGTGACTGGTTCAGGCTCCGACACCGTGGGGTATGGGGCCTATGCCTCGCCCCCGGGCCTCGGTCTCCCTCCCAACTCGATGGACCCTTCAATCTATGACAAGGAGTACTTCAAAATCCAGATTGGCCCGATACCGTCCACGTATAATGGCGGGCAAATCTGTCTCGACTCCAGTTTCTATCCGCCGTCGGGTGTGTGGAAATGGGCCGGCCCGGACGCCTTCCCGTCCTGGGACGGTCCCCATTGTTTCACGATTGGTGAGGAAGTCGACCCCTGCGACCCCGATCTCACCGCCCCGGTTATCACTTGCCCTGGGGACATCACTGTCGAGTGCGGCGGGTCGACGCATCCGGATGTTACGGGCTATGCGACGGCTGTTGACTTCTGTGATGAAAACCCCACCATTGACTGGGTTGACGACCAGGTCGGCGATGTCATAACCCGCACCTGGACGGCGACCGACGACGTCGGCAACAGCAGCAGTTGTGACCAGACTATTACACTTGAAGATACTACCGATCCGGCCTTTGTTGAGGCGTGTCCGGGCGACATAACCGTTGAATGCGACGCGGTGCCCGCTCCGCCGACTCTGACGGCCATCGACGCCTGCGATCCGGCCCCGGTGGTGACTTTCGATGAGTCGATTGTAGGTGACGTTATCACGCGCACCTGGACGGCGACTGACGCCTCCGGTAACAGTACGCAGTGCGTACAGATTATCACGACTACGGACACTACCCCGCCTGAGTTTGACCAGGCATGTCCAACCGATGAGAGCGTAGAGTGCGGTGGTCCGCTTCCCCCGATACCGACTCTTACCGCCACCGACAACTGTGATCCGGCCCCGGTAGTCACGTTCGATGAGTCGACAGTAGGCGATGTTATTACTCGCACCTGGACGGCCACCGATAATGCCGATAACAGCGTCCAGTGTGTCCAGACTATCACCATTGTGGATACTCAGGATCCGACCTTCACCACGGTCTGCCCCGGTGACATTTCCATTGAATGCGATGCCCAGATACCGGGTCCTGCGACCATGACGGCCGACGACGCCTGTGATCCTGCCCCGGTGGTGACGTTCGACGAATCAACGGTAGGCAATGTCATCACTCGTACCTGGACGGCCACCGATGAAACCGGCAACTTTGTTGAGTGCGTCCAGACCATCACGCTGCTTGATTCCACCGCGCCGGAGTTTGTCGAGGAATGCCCGGCCGATCTGGTCATTGAATGTGGCGGCCAGGTGCCTGACCCGGCAACGATGACTGCCACTGACAATTGTGACCCGGCGCCCGTGGTAACGTTCGACCAGTCGACCGAGGGCAATATCATAACCCGCACCTGGACGGCTACCGACAACGCGGCCAACAGCACTGTCTGCACGCAGACCATTACGCTGGCTGTCGACGATGAAGCCCCGGTGTTTGATCAGGCGTGCCCGGGCGACATAACCGTTGAATGCGACGCGGTGCCCGCTCCGCCGACAATGACGGCTACCGACAACTGCGATCCGTCACCGGTGGTCACATTCGACGAGTCAATTGAAGGTAATATCATTACCCGTACCTGGACGGCGACCGATGCTTCCGGTAACAGCGCCCAGTGCGTTCAGCTTATCACGCTGATCGACACCACCGCGCCGGAATTCGTTGAAGCGTGTCCGGCCGACATAACCGTTGAGTGCGACGCGGTTCCTGATCCGGCCACGATGACGGCTACCGACAACTGCGATCCGTCGCCGGTAGTTACATTCGACGAGACAATTGCAGATGATATCATCACCCGCACCTGGACGGCGACCGATGCTTCCGGCAATGATGTCCAGTGTGTTCAGACGATTACTCTCATTGATACAACTGACCCGACGTTCGTGGAAGCATGTCCGGCCGACTTCACACTACAGTGCGGTGAGGAGATGCCTGCACCGCCGACAATGACGGCCACGGACAATTGCGATCCGGCTCCGGTGGTGACTTTCGACGAAGTAGTCGGCGTCGGCGTGATTACGCGCACCTGGACGGCCACGGACAACGCCGGCAACAGTGTGGACTGTATTCAGACAATCACGCTGGCCGATGATACGGAAGCCCCGGTAATTACATGTCCCGACCCCGTGACCGTAACCTGCGGCGGCTCGATTCATCCCGACGCGACAGGCTATGCGACGGCTGTCGACAACTGCGATGACAGTCCCACCATTGACTGGATTGACGACCAGGTCGGTGATATCATCACCCGTACCTGGACTGCCACCGATGCCTCGAGCAACAGCTCCTCCTGCGATCAGATCATTACTCTCGGTGTTCAGGATGTGCCGACTATCACCTGTCCGACTGAGCCGGTTCAGGTCTTCTTAGGCCTGCCGGGAGATACGTGCGTTGACCTGCCCATTACCGACGCCACGGACGTCACGGTTGACGGTGCGACCTGGGCTGATGACCAACTCTGCTTCGACGTGCCGCAGGGTGGTATGTACGAGTTCGAGGTGGTTGCTTCCAACGAGTGTGGTTCCGCGAGTTGCGAAATCACGGTTCTCGTGGTCATCCCGAGCGATACGTGGGTGTTGATACACTCCCCGAACCCGTCCCTCGACGGCGTACCGCTGTCGCCCGGTGATCTTGTTACTTTCTATGATCTCGGCACACGCGGCAGCACGGTACTCTGTGGTATGACGAAGGTTGATCCCGACGGCTTCTTAACCGCTACCGTCTACGGCAACAGCCCCTACACGGCCTGGGATGAAGGTCCGGAGGACGGCGAAGATGTTACCGTTGAGATTGGCGGCACACCCGTGAGCCACTCGACTCCGATCATCTTTAATGAAGGAATGGTCGACCCGATCGATATCATGGGTGACTTCACGTCGGCCACCTGTGTGACCTACGATCTGTCCGCGGGCTGGCACCTGATATCGTGGAACGTCGCCTACAGTGACGATATTCAGAACATGGTAGCGACCTTTGCAGACAAGATCGACGTCATTCTCGGCTTTGATCTGGCTCAGGGCGGCGGTTTGACCTTTGTGCCTTCGCTGGCCGAGTACTCGACCCTGCTCGAAGTCGACTTCTATCACGGATACTGGTTCCGCCTCAACGACGACGTGAGTTTCGACGTTTGCGGCGGCATTATCTCCAGCGACGGCATTGCCATCTACGGCGGCTGGAACCTGGTCAGCTATTGGCCGGAGAGCAGTCAGCCGATTGAAGATGGCTTCTCCTCGATACTGGGCAACGTGCTTATCGCCTACACGTTCGATGGCGACTACCTGGTCTACGATCCTGCAGATCCGGGCTCGTCCACGCTGAGCGACCTTTCACCCGGCCTTGGCTACTGGGTGCTCTCGTCGAGCGGTGGCTTTCTTTCGTACGGTGGCGGCGCTCCGGTCGCACCTCGTGAGATCACCATGCCTCTGGCCGCCGCCAACGGTGTCACGCCGTCGCGCAGCTGGATGTCTATCTATGGCTCCGGCATCACCGTTGACGGAACGGAGCTGGAAGCCGGCGCCGCCGTTGAAGTCTATACTGAAACCGGCGTACTGTGCGGAAAGGGCGTCTACGGTGACGGCTTGCTGAAGTTCACGGCCGTCTACGGCTACGAGAATGACGGCGATATTGCCCAGGCGTATCCCCGGATCAATGATCGCCTGGTGGTCCGTATCGACGGCTCTGAAGTCGACGCCGACATTGCCTTCCAGGGTAGTGGTTCCTGCGTCAGCCTGAGTCGCCTGACGACCGACGGCAACACCGTTCCCGGCAGTTTCAGCCTGTCGCAGAATTACCCGAACCCGTTCAACCCGACCACGTCGATCAGCTTCAACCTGCCGACTTCGGGTCATGTTGAACTGACGGTCTTCAATATCCTCGGTCAGCAGGTCGCCACCCTTGTGAACGGCTCCCTGACCGCCGGACAGCATGAGGCAACCTGGAACGGCTCTGACGACAGCGGCGACGCCGTCGGTTCCGGGATCTATTTCTATCGTCTTGTCGCGTCCAACGTGACCGAGACGAAGAAGATGGTCCTTATGAAGTAAGACAGATCCTCTGACGATTCCGGGGACGGGCCTTCGAGGCTCGTCCCCTTTTTCATTTATAGGAGGGCAGCAGACGTTGGATGCTACCGTTCCTGGCAGACGCCCTAGTCTGCTGTTGACTCGGGCGGGCGACTGGGTGGCACTCTCAAACTTGTTTGGGGGTGATTCTTCGGCCCGGTCCAAACGAGTTTGAACCTGCCACCCATAGCTGCAAGCGGATGGGCCACCCGGCTAAACACCGCATGAACATTGACGTTGACAATGATATGCAGGTTGGTATATTCGACCGTGCGCAAGATTCTTGACATGGCGCTGCTTTCTCGCCCGCTGACGCTGGTCTGTCTGGTTCTGATCGACAGCCAACCGGTTCTGGCGCAGACCTCGTCGGACGGTGCTTTCCGCACAGACCGCATCAATGCCCTGATTCTGATCGCCGTTTTCTGCGCCGCTGTATTGTTATACACCAGGTGGGCCAGGCAGGGCCGACCACTGTTCTTGCGCAAAATCCCCGGGCTCGAGGCGGTCGAGGAGGCCGTCGGGCGGGCCACCGAGATGGGCCGACCGGTGCTGTTTATCCCCGGCATCTCGGAACTCGACGAGATCGAAACGATTGCCGGGATATCGATTCTGGGACGGGTGGCCAAGATCACGGCCCAGTACGACACTCCGCTCACGGTGCCGGTCCGTTATCCCTTAGTGCTTGCGGCGGCGCAGGAGATGGTGGAGCAGTCCTATGTCGAGATGGGCAAGAAAGATTCGTACGACAAGGACATCGTGCGGTACGTGGCCGGGGAGCAGTTTGCTTTCACCGCCAACGTCAACGGCTACATGATGCGGGAGCGGCCGGCTACGAACATCTACATGGGCGCTTTCTTTGCCGAGTCGCTGTTGCTGGCCGAGACCGGCAACGCCGCCGGTTCGATTCAGATAGCCGGTACCGCCCGCCCCGAGCAGTTGCCCTTCTTTATTGCCGCCTGCGACTACACCCTGATGGGCGAGGAGTTGTATGCTGCCTCGGCCTACCTCTCACACGAACCGCTCATGCTCGGGGGGCTGAAGGGCCAGGACTTTGTCAAGATGCTGATAGTGGCCGCCATTGTCCTGGGCGTTATACTGGTGTCGCTTAACCTCGGTGGAGATACATTCCTTGAGTGGTTTGAGGCAGTATAAGATGCGCGAGGGCGACTCCCGACCATGAGAACCACCGTTCCCGTAGCAATAGCGTTTCTGTCCGGTTTCCTGATGGTCGTCTCGTTCTTCTTCAGAGAGGAAGCGACGTTCATCGGCGGTCTCTCCCAGAACCTGCTGATCTGGCTGACGATTGTCGGTGGCTTTACGCTTCTGTTGGGGGTGGTGTCGATAACGCGGGTCAACTGGAACGCCGTGAAAGCCAGGAAGGAAGGCTGGATATTCAAGGTATTCACGCTGGTCTCCATTTTTGCCATGGCCGTCCCGGCAGTTCTCCCCAGTTCCTGGTCACCTCTGTTTGGCCGCGCCGAGGGATCGATTTATGACTGGCTGTTTACGTACCTGGATATGCCGATGATGGCCACCATGTTCGCCACTCTGGCTTTCTACATAGCATCGGCGGCCTACCGCGCTTTCCGGGCGCGGACGGCGGAATCGACTATCCTGCTTGTGACCGCCACGGTGGTCATGCTCTGGCGGGTTCCCATGGGCGAGGCCTTTCTAAACCAGTTCCCGGGCGATATTCCGACCTTCCTGAATACGTATATCATGAACGGCGCCAACCTGGCGGTGCAGCGCGGTATCATAATCGGGGCCGCTTTGGGCGCGGCGTCGATGTCGCTTCGCATTATCCTGGGAATCGAACGGACGTACATGGGGAAGGGTTAGCGCGTGAGCTTCTGGAAGACAATCGAGGACATTGACCGTCGCTGGGTCTACCTGATGGTCGGTCTGGCGGTGATCATACCGTTCATTTTTCCCACCGAGTTCCCGATAAGCATCACGCCTGAGACGCAGATGCTCTATGACGCCGTTGAAGCCGTACCGGATTCCTCGACGGTGATGGTGGTTTTCGACTACTATCCTTCCACGATAGCCGAGTGCCAGCCGATGAGTGTTGCTGCCCTTCATCATTTTTTCAGGAAAGATTGCAAGGTAATCACGCTGAGTAATATCCCGCTCGGGGGACCGTCGATGGCGGAGACCGTCACGCGCCGGATAGCTCCTTTGTATGACAAGGAATACGGTGTCGATTTCGTCAATTTGGGCTATAAATACGGTTACGTCGCCGTTCTATCGGGGATGGGTACTTCCATCGAATCCATATTCCCTACCGACAACAGCGGAACGCCTATCTCCAAGCTGCCCCTCATGGACTCGGTGAGAAACTACGACCAAATCGCCTTCATCTTCGAGGTGGCCGACAATGCCACCGCGGACTACTGGGTTTCGATTGTGAACGCTCAGTATGGCGTTCCCATGTGCTGCGGCACCACCGCCGTGGGGGCGCCCAAGTACTATTCCTTTGTCCAGGCGGGGCAGTTTGTCGGTCTTCTGGGGGGGATGAAGGGCGCCGCGGAATACGAGATCCTGCTCAGCAAACCGGCCAACGCCGTCCTGGGGATGGGAGCGCAGTCGCTGGTTCATCTGCTTATCATAGCCATGGTGATCCTGGGTAACGTCGGCTTCTTTGCGAGCCGCAGAAACAAGCGCAAGGTGACACCATGAGCAGCGTGGAACTGCTTCAGATCTGGATCATTGCCTTCTTCACACTGGCTCTCTTCTCGTTCCTTTACAAGGACAATCCGGTCTACAAGCTGGCGGAACACATCTTTGCCGGCCTGTCGGCCGGGTACTATGTCGGGCTGGTCTGGGATACGGTTATAATCACGCAGTTGTGGGACCCGATGCTGGCCGGCGACTACTGGCTGGTCGTTCCCGGGATAATGGGCGCCCTGATGTTCACACGCTTCTCGCCCCGGTTCTCCTGGGTGTCACGGGTGTCGCTTGCTTTTGTGATGGGGGTGACGTCCGGGATCTTCCTTGTTTCGCAGCTTCACGGCCTGGTTTTGCCGCAGATGCAGTCCACCATGCAGTCGCTTGGCACCGATAACGGCATCGGCGCCATGTTCCTGGCGATAGTAGTGGTGATCGGCGTCATCTCTACGCTGATCTACTTCTACTACTCCAAGGAACACAAGGGCGTGCTGGGAGTGACGGCCAGGATCGGCATCTGGTTTATCATGGTGTCTTTCGGCGCTCATTTCGGCTACACGGTCATGGGGCGTGTCTCCCTTCTTATCGGGAGGGTGCAATTCCTGGCGGAGGATTGGCTAGGGTCGTTCTCTCACATCTTTTAGCAGGTTGTTGGAAAAGCGTTTTGTCATTCTCTGAAGCCGGCGGATTCGTCATAAGCGTGGTGTCGGGCGTCTCTGCCCGACACCTGACGAAGGTGATATAGGAGCCGTCAGGCAGAGACGCCTGACGGCACAACATGGAGATACGAAGCATCCAGTTGTAGGTCGAAACCCCTGCGGTCTCGACAGATTCAGTTGTCAGAACCACAGGGGTTCTGACCTACAGGACTTTTAGTTATCGAGCGGTTGCGCTATGAAGTCGTCGTTTCAGGTTTTCGCAGGGGGTGGCACTATCAGGATGCTGATCCTGGTGAGTCTGTGTGTGTTACTGGCGGCAGGTTGCGGTTACGACCCTCGCGATCCGGTCTATGATACCGCAGAGAACCCCCAATCTTTCCCGGATGACGCTTGCCGGCTTCTTGATCGAATCGAAGCCGGACAGCTTGCAAGTTTCGATCTCATCACCGAGGCTTTTGCACGGCTCTACACGGAACGCTCGGACCTGCTTGAAAACGAGCAATGGCGCCGAGTGATCAATCGTCTGGGGGGCAAGTTCGCCTATCGGGCCGACCAGCTCCTCGAGCGCGGCGTCGACTACTATTCGCAGGCGGCCGGTCTCTATGCTCTGGCGGCCTTTGCGCGCCCGGATGATGGCTCAGTGCTTGAGAAAAGCCGCTTGTTTGCAGCTTGGTTGTCTATGGTGCGCGATCTGGACTCCGCAGGTGTTTCCATGCCGCTTACAGGGGAGCTGTCGGACAGGATCGAGTTCACAAAGCACTTCGTCCTCGGCGACAGTCTCGAACGCAGGTTCGCCCGGCAGTTCCTGATAGAGCGGTTCCTTCAGGAGCGACTTTCCGGTCAGGGCGATGACGTATCCACAATGGCGGAATGGTCACGGGCCAACCGCGCATTCCTGGCCCATGTCGGTCTGTGCGAGACCCCTGCCGATTCACCATTGGCCCGGTTTGAACACCCTCATATCGATCTGGTTGCCTATTCCATTGTGCCGCTGGCAACAAATACCTATCGGGCGGAGTTGTATTTCGTCCCCCGGGAGATGATCCGAGACGACTACTCGCTCACGGTGCGGCTTGATGCCCTCGCGACCGACACCGTGTTGGCGGAGCCTGTCAGTTCGCATTTTCTCACGACCGATTTCACTCCGCTGAGCCCGACCTCACGCTGGGGCCGCGACAAAGTCGCCGTCGCCGTGGGCGAGTTTGTTTATGGACGCGCCATAGCCGCCATGAGTGTCGGGCTTTATCTGGAAAGCGACGGGGAAAGACAGTATCTGTCTCCTGCGGGCCACGAACCCGGGCTGATAGAACTTCCGATCTCTGTTCCTCCTTCCGCAGATACCCGGTAAAGGGCCTGTTGAAAGAGTCACCGTAGCGGGCAGCCGAAGCATTGACCTTGGTGCTGCCAGGCGTCTCTGCCTGGCAGTGGCGCGAATCCATAGAGGCGTCGGGCAGAGACACCCTACGCAGCCCTTTGGAGTACGTTTTTCAACAGGCCCTCAAGCACCGCGCGACACCGTCGGCGGTTTTATTGCTTGTCAACCGACCGGCCATTGTCTACTATTTAGGCAAATCAGTCGGGAAGGTTTGAAGTGAAGGCGATTGTCCCCGTGGCCGGGATTGGAACCAGACTCAGGCCACACACGCACACGTACCCCAAGCCCTTGTTGACGGTTGCCGGCAAGCCGATTCTGTCGTTTATCCTGGAACCGTTGCTCCAATGCGAGCCGGACGAAGTGATCTTTGTGGTCGGTTTCAAGGGTGAGTTGATCCGCCGATACGTGGAGGGCCATTACTCTTTCAAGGCCACCTTCGTCCGGCAGGACAAGCTGCTGGGGCTGGGGTATGCTGTTCGTCTGGGTATGGAATCGATTGACCACGGCCCGGTTCTTGTGATCTTAGGGGATACGATTGTCGATTGCGACCTGTGTGACTTCCTCGGGGCGGGCGACAGCAGGCTGGCCGTCTGTCAGACTTCCGACCCTGAGCGGTTCGGGATTGCCGACATTTCAAACGGTGTCGTAACCGGTGTGGAAGAAAAACCGGAAAGGCCCAAAACCAACTTAGCGCTGATCGGCTGCTATTACATCAAAGAATCCGAATTGCTGAAGACAGAGTCGGACATCCTGACCCGCTCGCACAAAACCGACGATGGTGAGATACAGTTGACCGATGCCCTGGAGGCGATGATCCGTAATGGTGTCAGGTTCGTTCCCTACGAGGTTGAGCGCTGGTTTGACTGCGGGAAGAAGGAAACACTGCTTGAGACCAATCACTACATTCTGGCACGCCAGGGCGCGCCGGCAGCGATTGACGGCTCGGTGCTCATCCCACCGGTGTACGTGGCCCCGTCGGCAAGGCTGGTCAATTCCGTCATCGGCCCGGATGTGTCTGTGGCTGATGAAGTCGAGATCAGCCGCTCGGTGGTCCGTAACTCGATAATCGGTGAAGGCAGCCATATCGAGGACTGTGTGCTGGAGCAGTCGCTGCTCGGTCGCGGGGTCATAGTACGGGGGAGAAGGGAGATTCTTAACATCGGCGATTCCTCTGAGGTTGGCTGCACCGGCGGCTGAACCGAGATCACCTCAAGTTGCAAGGAGTATAAGTTATGGCAGGGGGAAATTTCCTCTTCACATCGGAATCAGTCACTGAGGGGCATCCCGACAAGCTATGTGACCAGATTTCCGATGAGGTTCTCGATGAAGTATTACGTCAGGACAAGCACGGCCGGGTCGCCTGCGAAACGTTCGTGACGACCGGGCTGGTCGTAGTCGGTGGCGAAATCACAACCACTGCTTATGTTGATATCCACAACCTGGTCAGAGCCAAGGTGAAACAGATTGGCTACACCGACAGCAGGTACGGTTTCTCGTATGACTCGTGTGCCATTCTCAATGCTATCGGTTCCCAGTCGCCGGATATCGCCCAGGGAGTGAACACCGGCGGGGCGGGCGACCAGGGTCTCATGTCAGGATATGCCTGCCGGGAAACCCGCGAGCTGATGCCGATACCGATCATGCTCGCTCACAAACTCACGAGGCAATTGGCCGCCGTGCGCAGGAAACAGACGTTGCCGTATTTAGGTCCGGACGGCAAATCGCAGGTCACGGTCGAGTACCGTGACGGCAAACCACGCCGTGTCGATGCGGTCGTCATTTCCTCCCAGCATACCGAGGAGATCCTGGATCGAACAAAGAAGCGAATCACGCGGAAGTCCCGGGAGGAGATTATCGACAAAGTCATCCATCCAGTTATCCCCCGGCGCATGATCGACAGGAAGACCAGGTTCTATGTCAACCCTGCCGGCAAATTCGTTGTCGGCGGGCCGCAGTCGGATACCGGCATGACCGGTCGCAAGATCATTGTGGACACCTATGGCGGGATGGCTACGCACGGCGGCGGTGCTTTCTCGGGCAAGGATCCATCAAAGGTCGACCGCTCGGCAAGTTACATGGCGCGCTATATTGCCAAGAACGTCGTGGCCTCCGGGCTGGCCGACAAATGCACTATCCAGATAGCCTATGCCATCGGCGTTGCAGAGCCGATCTCGATGATGGTGTATACCAACCTGACCGGCAAGATCCCCGAGGGACGTATTGTCGAGTTGATCACGAAGCACTTTGACCTCACGCCCGGGGGGATCATCGCCACCCTGAGGTTGCTGGCGCCCATTTACGGTAAGACCGCCGCCTACGGCCACTTTGGCAGGAGCGAGAAGGAGTTCACCTGGGAAAAGACTGATATGGCGAAAACACTGGCAAAGGACGCATAACACATGACCGTCAAGTCGGATATCAGAGACATCAAGCTTGCCGCGGAAGGCTGCAAGAGGATTGAATGGGCGGAGCGCAACATGCCTGTGCTCAGGTTGATCCGCGAGAGGTTCAAAAAGGAAAAACCGCTCAAGGGGACAGGTTTGGCCTGTTGTCTTCACGTGACCACGGAAACGGCCAACCTGATGCGCACCCTGAAGGCCGGCGGCGCTGACGTCGCCCTGTGCGCCTCCAACCCACTTTCGACCCAGGATGACACTGCCGCAGCGCTCGTGAAGGAATACAATATCCCCGTCTTTGCCGTTCACGGTGAGGACAACAAAACCTACTACCGACACATACACAAGGCGCTCGATATGAGACCCCGGATCACGATGGACGATGGCGCCGATCTGGTTTCCACTCTGCACAATGAGCGACGCGACCTGGCTCAGAACGTGCTGGCCGGGACTGAGGAAACAACCACCGGCGTAATCCGTCTGCGGGCCATGGCGCAGGACAAGGCGCTGCTGTTCCCAGTGGTGGCCGTCAATGATTCCAAGACCAAGCACTTCTTTGACAACCGGTACGGTACCGGTCAATCCACTATCGATGGCATTCTGCGCGCCACCAACATGCTACTGGCCGGCTCCACGGTGGTTGTGGCCGGCTACGGCTGGTGCGGCCGCGGGTTTGCCATGCGCGCGCAAGGGATGGGGGCACACGTGATTGTCACCGAGATCGATCCCGTCAAGGCGATTGAGGCGGCCATGGACGGCTTCACCGTGATGCCGATGTCGCAAGCCGCGCCGAAAGGCGACCTCTTCGTGACTCTCACCGGCGACATCCATGTCATTCGCCTTCAGCACTTCCGGAAGATGAAGGACGGAGCCATCATCTGCAACTCCGGCCATTTTGACGTCGAACTCGACCTCAAGGCTCTGAGAAACGCTGCCAAAAAAAGCAGGCTGCTTCGTCCCGGCGTTCGGGAGTATGATCTCGGCGGCAAAAGAATCAACGTGCTGGTCGAAGGCCGGCTCGTGAACCTGTCGGCGGCAGAAGGTCACCCGGCGATGGTGATGGATATGTCGTTCGCCAACCAGGCTCTGGCCGCGGAGTACATTGTCAGGAACCATCGCAAACTGGAACGACGGGTCTACGTGGTGCCGGAGAAGATCGATTCGGCCATCGCCGCTCTGAAGCTCAAAAGCATGGGGCTCAAGATCGACCGACTGACGGCAGAGCAGCGCGAATACCTCGCCTCCTGGAAGATGGGGACGTAAGCCGGCGGCGGTCGGTGAGCGGGATGATAACCGAGATAGATTGGGCAGGATCGACCCATTGAGCATGATGTAATCTGCAGGGATGCGTATATCTAGTGTAGTGTTTCCATAACGGCTTTACAATGCCCGACCTTTTCCAGGATCTCCTCGGCTTTCTTGGTCCAAATAAAGGGCTTGGGGTGCTCGTTGTTAAGCTGGATGTACTCTTCGATGG
>Ga0114922_10001684_pt1 | contig 20897 bp, 22 predicted proteins | sample AartaG_FD_100975 | JGI IMG/M metagenome (GOLD analysis project Ga0114922, IMG submission 100975) | Deep subsurface microbial communities from Aarhus Bay to uncover new lineages of life (NeLLi) - Aarhus_00045 metaG | ecosystem: Environmental > Aquatic > Marine > Oceanic > Sediment | place...
CCTGATCGAGGATATTCGCGAAGGGCGGTCGATATATCATGATTTCACCAATGAGAGTTTAATTGCCCGTGGATTTGATGTTCCCCGTTTTTCACCGGAAGATGCGGCTCGGATATTGGCTCACATATCGAGAGAGTTTGATTTTATTCTATATGAGTACTTTTTAACGGACCGGGCCGGACATTGTCAAGATATGGAAAGGGCTTTTGGGGAGATCGAGAAACTGGAAAGGTTCCTTTCGGCACTTCTGGATGGTGTCAATTTGGATGAGAGTCTGATCATCCTTACCAGTGACCATGGCAATATCGAGGATCTGTCCGTAAAAACCCATACTCGAAACCGGGTCCCGACACTCCTGTGGGGACGAAGTGTCGTTGAAGTGAAAGACCGCATCCGGGCGATAGAGGATATTGCTCCAGCTATTCTCGGTCTATTAAGGGAATAAATGACTCGACTGCACAAAACAATGCGGAACCGACTGGAGAAGGCCATACATGATTACCGTATGATCGAAATAGGAGACCGGATATTGGTCGGGGTTTCCGGAGGTCCGGACAGTCTCACACTGTTGAAATTTTTACATGACAGAATGGTCTTTAATAACCAATCCTTTTCGCTCCTTGTAGCACATCTTGACCTCGGATTTAATGAACCGGAGCCTGTGAGCTGGAAACTGTTAGAGACTCATTTCAGGACATTGGGGGTGGATTATCGTATTATCCATACTCGGATTAGCCAGGATGCTCTCACTCCCGATGCCCAAAAGAATCCCTGTTTCATCTGTTCCCTTTCTCGAAGGAGGAAGGTGTACGAACTGGCCCATCGGGAAAAATGTAATAAGATAGCCTATGGTCATCATAAGGACGACATTGTAGAAACCCTTCTAATCAATATTCTCTACGGTAGAAAAATTGAAACAATGAATCCGGTACAGGAAGTGTTTCAAGGGAAGATGCACATTATTAGACCTCTCGCATATATTGAAGAGGCACTCATAAAAAAGTTTGCTTTGGAAGCGGGATTGCCTCAAACATCCAGACTCTGTCCCATGGATGGTCTTAGCCGTCGACAACGAGTGAAGGACATCATTGTCGATCTTCAGGAGTCTGAAAAGAATGCCAACATTCGGGAGAATATATTCAGATCTCTGAGTCATGTGAACATCGCATTTCTACCCTCTAATAAAGAATTAGGCGACGCTTCTGCTACGAATGTTCACAATAGCAAATGAAATGATATAAATATGACAAAAATTTCTCTTGATTTTTTCGTTTTTTATTTCTATTCTTAATGGAGAATAGCAATAGGGGAATGAAGGATGATTGTGGCCGTACGGGTCGAGAGAGTTACATTGGACACATCGAGTAATCGGTTTGTTGTCATCTTGAGGGATGATACCTATCATCGGTGGCTTCCAATTGTTGTGGGACCGGCTGAGGCACAGGCCATTGCCCTTCAGTTGGAGAGGGTGAGTCCTCCCAGACCAATGACTCATGATCTGATGAAAAATTTGTTAGATTCGATCAAGGCCGACATTTCTCGGGTCATTGTTAGTGATTTAAGAGAGAATACCTATTATGCCACGATTGATGTCAAAAGGAATGGGACACAACTCCAGGTGGATGCCAGACCCAGTGATGCCATTGCCCTGGCTCTTCGAGTAAGTGCACCCATTTTTGTGGATGAAGATGTTATGAAAAAAGCAGCCATAGGCGAGGAAATGGAAACCAATGAACCTCAAAAGGAAGGGGACAATGTTGAGTCTCTATCCAGCCAACTCGAGAATGCTGTACAGGATGAACGATATGAAGATGCAGCCCGATTTCGAGATATGATCAAGGAACATCAGGAGAAGCTCAAGAAATCCAGGGAGAAGAAGAAATAGGTATCCTGGAAAATTCATATCTATAAATAATCCAAGGGTGAATATCAATATTGTACCTGCAAGCTCGCGAATGCGGGCTTTTTTTGTTATTGACAATTTAGGGGATATTTGATATATTGATAAGTCAAGTTTTTCATGGATGTTGTTCACAGTTTGGATGATCGGGTCATGCTGGCATTCTTAGGGTTGGGCTCAAATATTGGAGATCGTGAGGAGTATCTCAGGAAGGCAAAAACTGCCATTGCGAATTTGGAAACATGTACAGTCTCCGGAATTTCCTCCATCTATGAAACCGAACCCTTGGGGAATAAAAATCAGGGCCAGTTTCTCAATCAGGCCCTACTCGTAGAAACGGAACTCGAGCCACAAGAGCTTTTGATGGAATGTAAGGGAATTGAGAAGACACTCGGCCGAAAAGAGGGACCACGATGGGGACCGCGAACAATTGACATTGATCTGCTCCTCTATGATGAGATGCTCGTCGATGAGGAAGCTTTACGGGTACCTCATCCACGGCTTCATAGGAGACGATTTGTATTAATTCCAATGGCTGAGATTGCACCATCGGTGCGTATCCCGGGATCCGGGAAAACAGTCATGGAAGCATTAAAAACGTGTCCGGATGGTGGATATGTAACACTTTATGAAAAAGGGAAATAATGGTTGCTGGAGGATTCCCAAGTGAAGGAACTCTACTATTTTGCGATTGATGGGGTCATCGGAGCGGGCAAAACAAGCCTTGCTCGTTTATTGGCTGAGAAATTAGATGCAAAACTCGTTCTGGAACAGTCGGGATCGAATCCATATTTGGAAGACTTCTATCATAATCCCCAGCGGTATGCTTTTCAAATTCAGCTTTTCTTCCTATTGAGCCGATATCGACAGTTATTAAATCTACCGCAGGGAGAACTTTTTCATAAATACCTCGTTGCCGATTATATTTTTGCAAAAGACAGAATATTTGCCTACTTAAACTTGGAGCAAAGGGATCTTGTGTTATACGACCGAGTCGCAAGGCTGCTGGAAAGAGAGTTGCCGAAACCCGATCTCGTCATCTACCTTCAATCCAGTACCGAGAGACTTATTGCGAACATTAAGAAGAGGAAAGTTGAGTACGAGAAGGATATTTCCCATGAGTACATCAAGAGGCTGAACGAGGCTTATAATGACTTTTTCTTTCGTTATACAGAAACGCCTCTATTGGTGATTAATACTTCAGAGATCGACTTTGTACAAAACGAAGAAGACCTTAATGATCTTCTTCAGCAGATACTCCACCCCCCATCAGGGTTGAAGTATTATGTGCCGAGATAGGGATATAGAAGGAGAATAACTATTTGTTTCGGTTTTTATTAACGATATTTGTCTTATATCTGGGTTACCGTTTTTTCAAATCATTTTGGAAAAAAGAGTCTTCTAAAGAAGAGGTGAAGGGAAGAAACAAGAATCAGCCCCTGGATCTTCGAAACAATGACGTAGATGATGCCCATTATGAAGATATTGAGGACGGTTAGTAACGATTCAAGACGAATCACTGTTTATGGATATAGCGATACGTTAAATTTAATGAATCCATCTTGATTGACTTGATATGTGTAAACGTTTCTTCGTGTCTCTCTCCATTCCCCTTGAATTTATTGATTTGGCAACAAAGATTTTTCGTGACTCCTCAGCCATCGACGCACCAGGTCACAAACAAAAGGATTGAATTTCAAGCCATTTTCAGAGGTTGAAGACCCTTTTGGGGATAAGATAGATGGTGCCACTTTTACAGTACGGAAAGGAAGGAAGATGTCAAAAATCATCGTGAAAACCGATAAAGCGCCAGACGCTGTTGGACCCTACAGCCAGGGAGTCTCTGTCGAATCATCCCGAATGGTGTTCACAGCCGGACAAATCGCCTTAGATCCGAATACAAACATCTTAGTCGAGGGTGATATTGAGGTGCAAACAAAGCGTGTATTGGAAAATCTCAAGGCTATTTTAGAATCAGCAGGATCGGGAATGGAAAACGTTGTCAAGACGACTGTTTTCTTAAAGGATATGAATGATTTTACCCGTATGAATCAAATTTATGAGACATACTTCGGTGGGAATCCTCCTGCACGATCGGCCGTGGAAGTGACACGACTGCCCAAGGAGGCACTGGTAATGATGGAATGTGTGGCATTATCGACTTCTTAATACCGACATTGTTGACAGAATCACCTAAGATTGAAAAATGAAGATGAGTAGTAATGGATATCCGTTGAGGAGAAGGTTGTGAGAAAACGATGGCCGAATTGGATTGTAACAAGAGGATGGATCCCCCTCTTCGGTATTCTTTTCGTCACAATTGTTCCGGATGCATGGGCTCAGGAAAATAGTGACTCTGTCCACGTAACCACCATTGTTGAGAAATCACCGAGGGGGGCAATGCTCAGAGCCGCATTAATGCCGGGCTGGGGGCAGTTATACAACGATCAGAAACTGAAGGCGTTATTGGTTTTCGGTGGTGAAATGGCACTTGTGGGAAATGCGATTTACTACAATCAAATAGCCCATAAGAGTCAAACGGTCGATGAACGGAGATTTTATCAGGATATGCGGGGCCAGTTTTTGTGGTGGTTGTTCGCTATACATCTGCTAAATATTTTGGATGCATACGTAGATGCTCATTTATGGAATTTCGATACTGGACCAGATCTTTCGCTGGATACCATTCATAACGGAAATGGAGTATTGTTGCTTTCTTTGAGCCTTGCGTTTTGAGTTCAGTAAAAAAAAATGACCTGGATTTTTCATAAACTAATGCCACAAAGCTTGGTGGCAAATAAATTTTTCAAGATAATTAAGTATGTTGAAATTTACACTCTTTTTTCTTATACTCTTGTTTCCTTTAGTTCTCTGCGGACAGGAAAAGATTTCGGGAGATTTTTACTCAAGTTAAGCTGCTGGCAGTGTATTCATGAATTTATCTAACGAATATTACGAGGTTGTCGGGGCCGTTCATCTCCATTCTAATTTTTCCGACGGTTCCCTGGCAATTCCTGAAATAGCCGAAATAGCAGGGGAAAGTGATCTCGATTTTCTAATGTTCAGCGATCACAATACCCTCGAACCCAAACGAAAGGGTTTGGAAAAGTGGTATGGAAGTGTTCTGGTGCTCATTGGGTGCGAGATCAATGATTCTGATGATCGTAACCACTATCTCGCCTTTCGGATCGAGCAGGAAGTTGGACTGGGCCTGGAAGCCAAAGAATATGTAAAGAAAGTGAGGGAAATGGGTGGATTTGGTGTTATTGCTCATCCTGCTGAGAAGAGAAAATTTTCTGAGGCATATCCGCCATACCCATGGACGGCCTGGGATGTCAAGGGCTTTGACGGTATAGAAATATGGAATCAGCTTTCGGAATGGTTGGAAGGTGTCACACGTCGAAATATTGCATGGCGAATCTTACATCCTCTCCGATCGATTCGATTCCCTGTCTGGGAGACATTGGAACGTTGGGACAAACTCAATCGGAAAAGACGGGTCGTTGGTTTGGGAGGCATCGATGTCCATGCTTTTCGGCTTAAAATATTAGGATTTATCCCTGTACAAATTTATCCATATAAAGTACAGTTTAAATCCATCAGAACACATTTATTGACGAGAAAACCACTGCGCGATGGAAAAGAAATGATGCCTTTCAATGAAGCGGAGGGAGAAATTTTTGAAGCGCTTTCGATGGGGCGGTGTTATGTTTCCAATTTTCGAGTCGGGGACGGTCGTAATTTTCGATTTTGGGCAGAGGGTGAAGAGAAAGAATACAATATGGGTAGCCGTGTTCCTTCGGGACAAGAATTGACTTTTAGAGTGCAAACGCCTCTGAGCGGGGACATTCGATTGCTCAGGGATGGTCAGGAAATTAAAGGACAGGGAGGGAGAGCACTGTCATATCGAACGAATGAGGCAGGCGTCTATCGTGTAGAAGTCTATCGTAAGAAACGGGGTTGGATTTATACGAATCCTATTGTCGTAACAAATTAAATTTTAGGATCTTTGTATGTTAGAGATATCTGAGAAACCAAAAGAATTCTGTGGCGTGATAGGAATCGTTGGTCACCCGGAAGCGGCAGCAATGGCTTATCTAAGCCTGTACACCTTACAGCACAGGGGACAGGAAGGAGCAGGAATCGTTACTACAGACGGTGAGAAGGTCTACTGTCACCGAGGTCAGGGTTTGGTCAACGATGTTTTTTCTGAGCCGGAGACGATCCGGAAACTAATAGGACGAATGGCTATCGGCCACAACCGATATTCTACAACCGGATCTGACCAAAAAATTAATGTTCAACCGATCCTGGTTAATTCAATAACGGGTCCCCTCGCTCTGGGGCACAATGGTAATCTGGTGAACTCCAGATCATTGAGGGACAAACTCCAGAATGAGGGTGCCCTTTTTCAAACGACATCGGATAGCGAGATTCTTGTACACCTCATCGCCCGATCCCAAAAGAAGGATTTTATTTCCCGGGTCATGGATGCTTTACATCAGGTTCGAGGGGCTTATTCCCTTGTCATGCTTACTAAAGAAGCGCTTATTGCAGCCAGAGATCCAAACGGTTTCCGGCCATTGGCTTTGGGTGGCGTCAATGATGGCTATGTTATTGCATCTGAGACATGTGCCATGGATCTCATCGGGGCGGAATATATCAGAGACGTCAATCCAGGGGAACTCTTGATCATTAAAGAAGGATCCATCCAAACAAGACACCTGAAAAGTCGTGGAAGATGTGCCCACTGCATTTTTGAATTCGTCTACTTTTCCCGACCGGACAGTCAGATTTTCGGAGAGTATGTGGATAAGACCCGAAGGAAGCTGGGGAAACATCTCGCCGAAGAACATCCTGCAGAGGCTGATATCGTCATTGCTGTTCCGGACTCGAGCAACACTGCGGCATTGGGATATGCTCTCCATACAGGGATTCCTTTTGAATTAGGTTTAATTCGAAATCATTATATTGGCAGAACATTTATCCAGCCTCAGCAGGCAATGCGACATTTTAACGTCAAGGTAAAATTCAACCCTGTTGGGGGACTCTTGGATGGGAAGCGGATCGTCGTTGTAGAGGACTCCATTGTACGGGGTACGACACTCAAGATCCTCACTCAACTGATTCGAAAGGCCGGGGCCCGGGAAGTTCATGTGAGGGTGAGTTCTCCCCCGATACGATATCCTTGTTATTATGGTATGGATTTTCCAACCAGTGAGGAGCTTATTGCGGCTTCCATGTCTGTGGAGGAGATTAAAGAATTTTTGGGCGTGGACAGTCTGGGTTATCTCTCCATGGAAGGATTGCTCAATGCTGTCCCCCGGGAAGGTCGAGGCTATTGTACGGCATGTTTCGGTGGTGAGTATCCGGTAGCCATTGAAGAAGTTTTTTCGAAGACACAATATGAAAAACCGGTCGAGGAAGTCACTTGAAGGAAAGTTTTATTTTAATCGACAATGAGAGATGTGATTTCTGTGGAACGTGTGTGGCGGTTTGTCCTGCAGATGCTATAGAATTGAAGGCATCCACAATTGGGATCGATAAGGACCTGTGCACACTTTGCATAGAATGTGTCCATATTTGCCCTCTGGGTATTCCGGAGGTGGTGGATTGAAAAATAAATATGATATTGTTGTTGTCGGAGGAGGGCCGGCAGGATCGTGGGCTGCTAAGCACGCCGCTGAGAAAGGGGTGTCGGTCCTCTTGCTCGAGAAGGACCGGGAGATTGGAATGTCAGTGAGGTGTGCTGAAGGCATTTCTGAGATTGGACTTCGCAGTCTGGTAGATGTGAAGGATTGCTGGATTGCTCAGGTCATCAAAGGGCTTCGTCTCATTGCGCCTAATGGTACGGTCGTGGAGTCCAGTGCTGAAGGGTTTGGTATCGTTCTCAATCGGAAGCGGTTTGATTACGATCTGGCTCACATGGCATCGCAGGCCGGAGCCGAGGTCGTCACAAAGGCCTATGTTCACGGTCTTCTGAAAAGAGATGGCAGAGTCACGGGTGTCAAGTTGAGCCATATGGGACAGGAGTGTAAGGTTTCTTGTTCCATCGTTATTGGTGCTGATGGTGTAGAATCACGGGTTGGACGATGGGCAGGACTCGATACCCGGACGATTCCCAAAGATATGGAAACTTGCGTGCAGATGACGCTGACGAACATCGACATCGATCCGGAAATCGTCGAATTCTATTTTGGACGCCAGGTGGCACCAGGAGGTTATCTGTGGATCTTTCCGAAGGGGTCAGGGACTGCGAATGTGGGATTGGGCATTTCCGGACTGTATTCCAGAAATAAAAAACCGCTTCATTATCTCCGGGAGTTTGTGGGGGATCGTTTCCCGGATGCGTCCATTCTAAAAACGGTCGCCGGAGGTGTTCCTGCTATGCCGACGTTGAAGGAGATCGTAAAGAACGGATTGATGCTCGCAGGGGATGCCGCCCATCAGGCCAATCCTGTTTCTGGTGCGGGGATCGGGAATGCCATGATTGCAGGAAGGATTGCTGGGAGAGTGGCGGCCGAAGCCGTTCAAGAAGGTGAGGTAACGGCAAAACGCCTGTCCGCATATGCCAAGGGATGGCACAAGGCCGAAGGAAGGAAAAACGAGAGATTTTACAAGATTAAGAAGGTGGTGGATCGATTTTCAGATGAGGATTTGAATCGAACGGCAGAGATGCTTCTAAGTGTTCCTCCCGAAGAGAGGACGCCCCTTCAGATCTTTAAAAAGGCACTTTACAAACATCCGAAGTTTATTATAGAAGCTATTAAGGCTTTTAGTTAGCCCGAAAGGAGAATCTGAATGGTTAAGGAAGACCGCATTTGGACTGTGCCGAATATGTTGAGTATTTTCCGTCTTTTTCTCCTCATACCCATTATCATTTGCCTTGCCCATGAACAAAGGATCTTGGCTTTTGGTCTGATGTTACTCGGAGTCGCTACCGATTTCTTGGATGGATACATTGCGAGACGTTGGAATCAGCGTTCCAATCTCGGCCGCATTATGGATCCGGTAATTGATAAAATCAATGTGATTGTGATATTGTTCTATATGGTTTATTCTCAAATCTATGAATTCCCACTGTGGTTTTTTTTATTCCTCCTGGGTCGTGAAATGATTCTCATGTTATCCAGTCTTTTTGTCATCAGGAGGAAAGACATTGTGATGGAATCCAACCGTCCCGGTAAAAACTCTGCTTTTGCCACGGGAATGGTCGTTCTTCTCTTTGTACTGGATTTGCAGCCTTATGGCTGGATTATGCTCTGGCTCGCTTTTGTACTGACGCTCTATTCATCGTGGGTTTATTTTCGTTTGTTCGTTTACAAATTGAATAATCCAGGCCGGATGAAAGGGCGGTAAAAATGGCTCGATTTTTTGGTAAGTGGGAACGGGTGTTGGCGAAGACACGAAAAGGTGTCTTAGGTCGAATTTCCAATGTTTTCAAGGGGAAAAACCGTATAGATGAAGATTTGTTTGAAAAGATCGAGCAGATTCTCATTGAGAGTGATTTAGGTGTTGAGTCAACGCTGAAAATCATTGAGGATTTAAGAGAGGGATTAAAAGATGGTGAGGCTGTATTAGAGGAGAGGATTCGCGTTCTCCTGAGGCAGGAAATGTTGGAGTTGGTTCGGGGTAAAGAGACGTCTTCTGATAGTGAATTCAAAGAAAAGCCTCATATTATATTAGTCGTTGGCGTCAACGGTACGGGAAAGACAACGACCATCGGTAAAATTGCCTGTCGCTTCCACAAAGAGGGTAAAAAAGTACTTCTGGCAGGAGCGGATACATTTCGAGCTGCGGCAGGAGAACAGTTGGAGATCTTGGGAAAACGGGCAGGTGTCGATGTCGTAAGGCAATGCATGGGAGCGGATCCTGCCGCAGTGGCTTTTGATGCTCTTAATGCGGCCCTGGCAAGAGGTGTGGATGTCTTGATTGTGGATACGGCCGGACGGCTCCATACCAGGGTCAATCTCATGGAGGAGTTAAAGAAAATCCATCGTGTGCTGGGGAAAAAAATGGAGGCCGCACCCCACGAAGTCCTCTTGGTGCTTGATGCGACTACGGGTCAGAACGGTTTGAGTCAGGCGAAATTGTTCATGGAAGCCGTGGGTGTCACGGGTATTGTACTCGCGAAACTGGATGGCACCGCCCGTGGGGGAATCGTTGTCGCCATCAATCAGGCATTGAGTATACCAGTGAAATGGATTGGGGTTGGGGAAGGATTGGATGATCTAATTCCCTTCGATGCCGAGGGATTTGTGGAAGGGTTGTTCGGGGAAGGTTGAAATTAATTGACGAAGTAGATGCGTGAATGCGGAGGGGTGAGGGATATATTGGATATAGGGGAAATGATGAAATAGAATATCGAATATTGAATTTTGAATGTTGAATGTTGAATTCGTCCAATTCAAGATTCAGGATTCGTTATTCGATATTCGGAATTCTTGTTTAATTTGAATATTGGTAGTAATTCTTTCAAAAGAATTTCCACTCGATTTGCTGCTGACCTCTAATGCAATGATCACGATTCTCGAGCATTAAGAGTGCAGAAATTTTATTTGATTTGGTACAGGAACTGTTCCTGGAGAAGTGTTTTCGCGTGGCCCAAACAGATGAATCCTTTATTCTTTGTTAACCTCTCCCAAATAGCGAAATCGACGGTATATATACGATTGCCTAAAAAATTGCGCAATATGTTTAAAATGTTGGGTCTGGCAATCGTCACCAAAAAATAACCTCTTTTGGATAGAATTCTTTTTACTTCATCTAAGAATGTATGTTTATCCGTAAGGTACTCTGTTAGCCCGATTGCAGAAATGAAGGAGATGCTCTCATCCTCAAAGGGGAGTTCATGTGCATCGCCTACAACACGAATAAGAACTCTGTCTGATGGTATCCTTTTCATCATATCTAATGATCGATCTAAACCCACAACAGTCATATTTTCGGGAAAGACATCAAGGGATAAGCCCGTCCCCACTCCGATATCTAATACTCTGGGGGGACGTAGATTTTCATTTGCCAACAGTTTTTTAAGCTTTCGAGTTTCCCGGTCAAGGATCCATCGAAAAAGAAAGAATGAACGTCCTTGAGAATAAAATTTTGCTTTAAAATTCCAGAAATCCATGATCACGTGCTTCTGATGTTTAATTAACCTGAGTTATTCATCAAAGATAAAAAAAGACAAGAGATTGGGCTATATGAAGATAGAGATCCCTTTCGTTATTTCTCTTATGCAAAGAATTAATGAAAAGTAGTCCCCGAAATCCGAATCCCGAATCCCGATGACGGAAACTCGCCCTGCTACACTGAATTCAAAGTCAACAAATAATCTCCAGTTGTTTTTCCAACAGTTCCAGCCTCAGTTGTCGTCCCTCCGTACAGAGGGTTTCTCCATCTGCATGGGCTGGCAGGACTCCTTCGATAGCCTTTATTGAGATTTGCGAAGCACATGCTGTTTTTATCAGTTCACTCTCGGCCTGGGTGCCTTTCATGAAACGGAGCATGAGGCCCAGGAGCCGGAGACGGCCGGCCTGTGCGGCGATACACAGATCGAGTTGGCCATCGTCGGGGATGGCATCAGGGGCCATCATAAATCCTCCGCCCATTCGCTGACCGTTCATGATGGAGATCATCAATGAGGGTTGTGTTATTTTCTGTTCATCATATTCGAGTTGGGTTACAGGAGCATTAAAATAGAGTAACAGTGTCTTGATGGCAGCGACGAGATAGGATGGGAAACCATGTAAATATTTCATTTTTGCCGCCACGAAACCAACCACAGCGTCGAAGCCGACACCGATTCCGTTGCCAAAAAAACGGCCTTCCTGAGAATCATCGACAAAGACCTGACCGACGTCGATCTGTCGCGTTTTCCCTTGTGCCAATATGTGGCAATCCTTTTCCAAATCGTGGGGAATTCCCACACCATAGGCAAAATCATTCCCCCGACCCACACACAGCACACCGAGGGCACAATCTCTTTTGCTCGACTTTTTAACTCTCATTAAACCGTTAATGACTTCGTTAACCGTACCGTCACCACCCATGGCCACGACAAATTCAACCCCGGAGAGGACGGCTTTTTGCGTCAATTCGACAGCATGCCAGGGACGTTCAGTTTGTACAAACTCAAAATCCAGACCATGTTTGCTCAATAATATTTCTGCCTCGGGTATGGATCGTGCCGCGGCTCCTCGACCGGCCGCAGGATTCACAATAATTTTGTATTTTGCCATGGGGGGGCCTTTCGATGATTTTGAGAGTATTTCCAATTTATAGTTTTGTAGAAAAATATAGGAAATTAACCGGTTTATCTCATTTGGGTTCCGACTCGCTTGATATTTTCATTATGATCTTCTCCATTAGCATGGAGAATCTTTTGCTGTTTTGACGAACCGCCTTTCCGATGTCATCATGGGACAGTCTCGTTTGTGAAAGTCCCGTTCCCATGTTGGTGATGGTTGAGACGCCGAGTATTCTCAGGCCCAATTGGACACCCACGATGACTTCGGGTACGGTAGACATACATACGGCATCTGCTCCCAGCAATCGCATCATACTCACCTCGGAGGCTGTTTCGTAGCTGGGTCCGGTACAGGCGAGGAGTATTCCTTTTTTCAGGGGGATATTCATCTCCCGTGCCACTGCTTCGGTTAGAGCGATGTACTCGAGATCGTAAGGTTCAGACATATCCAGAAATAAATTTTTTTATAAATTGTGCAGATTCTTTAATTTGGCTGGGAAGTTTCATGAGTCGCTGAAATGATTATTTGTTTTTGAACACGATTGTGAACTTCGTTCCTCCCTTTCTATCCAGTGTGATCTTGCCATTAAGCTGATCTTTAACCAGAATAATGACCAGTTGCGTACCAAAGGATTCGGTATGACGAATATCAAGCTTCTCCGATATGCCCACACCGTTATCTTTTACAATCAGTTCGATCTCATCTGTCTCTTTTTGCCGGAGAGCAATCTCGATCTGTCCCTTTCTTTTGATTGAGGGTGGAAAAGCATGTTTCAGGGCGTTGGAGACCAATTCGTTGATAATCAGTCCGCAGGGGACCGCCAGATCAATCCCAAAGGAAACATCCTCTGTTCTGGTTTTTAATTCAACCCTGCCCGGCTCCGGATTATAAACGTTAAACAGATGCCGTGTTAAGATTTCGATGTATCGTTTAAAACTGATTTTCGATGAGTCCTCGGATTGATACAGTTCCTCATGTACGAGAGCAATGGACCGGACGCGGCTCCGGCTTTCATCAAAGATATCGCGTGTATGCTTATCTTTAATATAGTCTGCCTGAAGACTGAGCAAACTGCTCACGATCTTCAAGTTGTTTTTGACTCGGTGATGAATCTCTTTTAGAAGATATTTTTTTTCTTTCAGGTCTTTCTGAATCTGTTCCTCTACCTGCTTGCGGTCGGTGATATCCTCAAAGATTGAATATACTTGGAAAGGCTTGGACTTACCTTGAGTGTACTGGGGCACCGAATTAATGTTTATCCAGCGATATTCATCAGATTCGGGATTATATACGCCCATCACGACATTACGTACTTCTCGACCTGACTTAAGAACAAACATAGAAGGATGTGTCTCACCGGGAAAGTCTGAACCATCTTCATGAATCGCTTTCCAGCAGGGATCGTAAGCAGTTCTCGATTTAATTTCATCACAGCTAAGTCCTAGAATCCGTTCTGATGCAGGATTCGCGGTTAAAATCTCTCCTTTCGCTCCTACATAAATGACGCCCTGTGTCATGGTCTCAAATAAGCTTCGGTGTTTTTCCTCACTTTCTCGCAGTGCTTCCTCTACTCGCTTACGGTCGGTGATATCCAGTTGCAATCCCCATAACCAATTTAATTTTTTGCCTTGCACATTACCAAAATATGAATTTCTGAAATGCCGAATATTTCCAGTACTGTCCACTTCCTCAGTATATACCATTTCTGCTCGAAAGTTATTCTTAGCCACTTTTGAGAGCCTTTTTATGAATGACTCTCTGTAAATAACAAGTTCCTTTATCGGTGTTCCGACAAACTGATTCTTTGATTTATATCCATACATGTCCAGGAGTATCTCATTACACTCTGCAATGTATCCGGTCTCCAAAATCTTCATTGCAATTTTTTTAGGCGGAAGCGTCGTTAAAACCGGTTCTTTAAAATCCACTCTCCAAATACCAAATAAATTATTCTCAATGAATGTTTCGTATTGTTGATTACGAATAGATAATTTTTCCTCGATCAGCTTTTGCTCTTTTTCAACTTTCTCCAATCTGGCAATTCGCTGACGCATTTCAACCGATTCATTTAGTAGCTGTTCTTTCGTCTTTTTTTCATCAGTCATGTGCACTCCGATTCAAATATCTCCATCCAAAAACTCGGACTTTTTAGGAAACCCTAATAATTAATGAAACGTAATTCTCCCTGCCAAAGTTTCGTAACTTTTTAATTGTCTTGAGTTTTTAGTGTCCTTTTTATTCTTTTAAAATATATCCTGTTCATTATCAATATATTCAAAATATTTAAAGATGCAAATATTTTATTGTAACATTTTTTCAAGTAACTCGTAGATATAAATATCCAAGATACTTGAATAAATAATCGGGAGCCATCATGAAGGAACTGACAAAAGCAGAGGAACTTGTCCTTCTTACCATCTGGAGAATGGGAGATGATGCATATGGTGTGGCAATAAAAAGAAAGATACAAGAGGAAACAGGAAAAGATCTGCCCTACGGTACGCTTTATTTCATACTCGATCAGCTGGCAACCAAGGAATACATATTTAAAATCCCGGGAAAACCAACACCTGAAAGAGGGGGAAGGAGTAAAACCTTCTACCATTTAACGGCTGATGGCAGGGATGCTTTGAAAGCATCTTTCGAAATGCATCGGAAAGTCTGGGGGAATTTAACGATCCTGTCTTTTGAAGGTGGTATTAAAGAATGACGTATAAAAAACCACCAAAAATAATAAGATTTATGATATTTCTTCTGACTCGACCGGGAAACAGGTCAACCCTCTTGGGTGATCTCGAAGAGGAATATAATTTTATGTATGCGGAAAAAGGCAAGGTTCGAGCATATTTTTGGTCTCTCAAACAGCTCATCGTCCCTTTTATAGATTTTATTCGAAGCTATATCTTATGGAGTGGGATTATGTTGAAAAATTATTTAAAAATAGCATTGAGAAATATCAGAAGACATAAAGGATACCATTTTATTAATATTACAGGACTGGCCATTGGGATGGCCTGTGCCATATTTATCCTGTTATACGTTGAGTTAGAATTGAGCTATGACAACTTTCATAAGGATTCAGATCGTATATATCGGATCGCCAATGAGCAAGTGACATCTAAGGGGAATCGTTATTATTCGGGCGTGCCGCCTGTCATGGGACCGGCGGTGAAAGATCATTTTCCCCAGGTAGAATCCATGGCCAGGCTTTTTCGCGTAGAGCCGAAGACAGTCCGAAATGGAGACAGAATTTACATTGAAGAAAAACTTGCATTTGCAGATCAAGAAGTATTTGACCTGTTTTCAATACGATCCATCAAAGGGGATCCGAAAAATTCTTTAAATCGACCATTGACCGTTGTTATTACGGAAAGCATTGCCGCAAAGTACTTCGGGGGTGAAGATCCTATTGGAAAATTTCTTGAAGTGGATGGACGAAATTTTGAGGTCACCGGTGTGATTGCCGAATCACCCGAAAATACACATTATAAATTCGGACTTCTTGGATCGTTTGTGACATTAACCCTTCCCAATTCAGACATGCCGCCATGGTTTTCTCAATGGTCCACCGGTATGCATGCTGCGCATACGTATGTCAAACTCCTCCCGAACATAGATTTGAATGAGTTTGAAACCCAGATCAATCAATTGGCCTATGAAAACTTAAAAGAAGAACTCGCCCGATCCGGGTATGAGCATCATTACTTTTTACAGAGACTCCAGGATATCCATTTGCATTCACATTTGAGGGGGGAGGCCGAACCGCCTGGTAACGCGCAATATTTGTATATCCTATCTATTACAGGTCTACTTATTCTATGCATTGCCTGTATAAATTTCATGAATCTATCAACGGCCCGTTCTGCAAACCGGTCCTGTGAAGTCGGCATGCGAAAAGTCGTGGGTGCGGCCCGCCGTCACCTGATTCTGCAGTTTATGGGAGAATCCATGGTCATTACCATTGTGACTTTAGTGGTTTCACTGATGCTTGTCGGGCTGACTATGGATTTTTTCAATGATATTTTAGGCACAAAATTCGAGTTTGTTGAACTATTCCGTCCAAGAATCCTGTTGTGTCTTGCTATCCTGGTACTTCTGACGGGCATTGCTTCAGGGAGTTATCCCGCATTTTTCCTTTCCGGATTCAGACCTGCATCCGTTTTAAGGAAGTCTCTTTCAACGGGTAAAAAAGGAGCCATTACAAGAAAGGTCCTCGTTATAGGTCAAATGGCCATTTCTGTCATTCTGATAATCGGAACTCTGGTCATTTTTCGGCAAATCAATTATATGAAGAATGTTCGTCTCGGTTTTGATGAGGAACAAAAACTGATTATCAATCTGCCCGATTACGAACTGATTACAAATAACTATGAGGCAATTAAATCGGAATTTAAAAAAAATCCATCGATTTTGGGTGTAACCGCGTCTTCAAGTGTGCCGGGCAGGAGGATGTTTTTCTGGAGAATGTGGCCGACAGGCATGCGGGATCAGAAAAGCCAGCCATTGAACTTTTTAAATGTCGATTACGATTTTATAGAAATTTTCGATATGGAAATGATTGCCGGAAGGTCTTGCGATCGGTCCTTTGGAAGCGATTTGGAGGCTCCCGGATGGGTAATCAATGAAGCGGCAGTAAAAGCATATGACTGGGATTCCCCTGAGGACGCGATAGGAAAAGAAATGATGGACGACCGAACGCCCATCATCGGTGTAGTAAAAAATTTCCATTTTAAGGGTCTGCAAAATATTGTAGAACCCCTGGGCATGTCTGTATGGTCCGAACATTTCAGGTGTTTTACGCTAAAAGTGAATATGCAGAATTTGGGTGAAACGATTTCATATATCGAAGATACATTTTACAAGTTTTTCCCCGGTGAGCTCTTCGATTATTTTTTCCTTGATGATGATTTTAACAGGCAGTACCGATTTGAAGAACAGATCGGTATTTTGTTTAGTGTTTTTACATCCCTTGGGATCGCCATTGCCGTTCTTGGATTATTCGGGTTGACGGCGTTTATTGCAGAACAGCGTACGAGAGAGATAGGTGTTCGGAAAGTATTTGGTGCCTCAGTATTTGAATTGGTAATCTGTCTTTCGAAGGAATTTGGGAAATGGATATTGCTCGCGAATGTCATCGCCTGGCCCGTTGCATGGTTTGCGGCTCACAATTGGCTTCAAAATTTCGCCTATCGTATCGAAATAAATGTAGGAATATTTATCGTTTCAGGATTAATGGCCATGGTCATTGCTTTGGCAGCAACCGGTACCCAAATTATCAAAGCTGCGCGAGCCAATCCGGTGGAGTCGTTGAGATACGAGTAAAGAAGGTGAACGGTAAACGGTGAACGGTAAAAGAAGGGTAATCGGTTATCGGTAATCGGTGAAAAAGGTCAAAGGTAAAAGGTAAACAGACAAGATTCATTGGTGGTCGCAAAGTTAGTGGTAAGAGGTAAGTGGCTGGCGGCTGTTAGTTATAATGATTAGTTCTATGAGGACGAAGATGATGTCAAATGTGATGATTTTTAAAATATTGGTATTCACATTCATTCAATCCCAATCTTCTGCACCTGTTGTACATGCTGAGGATTGGCCCTGTTGGCGCGGTTCCAACGGCGACGGAATCTCCAGGGAAACAAACTGGAATCCCAATAGTTTGCGAGATGGGGCGAAGATCCTGTGGAATACGAATGTGGGGCAGGGCCATTCCGCTGTATCCATAAAAAATGGTTTCCTCTATACTCAGGGCAGCAGGATCTTTGAAAAGGATGGAAAAGAGATTTACGAGGAGAGCGTCTATTGTCTGAATGCATTAACGGGTGAAGAGATCTGGCATTATCATTATCCAACGGCACCCATGGCCCAGACCGGTCCCAGAGCGACACCCACAGTGGATGGTCATCGTGTTTTTACACTGGGCGCGAAGGGACATTTGTTCTGTTTCCATGCTCAGACCGGAGAGGTGTTTTGGAAGAGGGATCTTGTCTCCGAGAAACTTTCGAGTGACAGTAAATGGGGATTTAGTGGATCACCTGTGGTGGAGGGTGACAGGCTCATCCTGAACGTGGGAAGTGCAGGTCTGGTATTTGACAAATCCACAGGTGATATCATATGGAGAAGCGGATTCTATAGTTGGGGTCTGGCCACTCCGGTTCTCACTGAAATCCAGGACCGTAAAATTGCCCTCCTCAACACTGAGCACACGCTATACGCGGTAAATATTTCTGATGGAAATGTTGTGTGGACCTATCCCTGGTCGTATTGCGATGCCGATCCTGTACTGGTTCAAGACAAAATTTATCTATTTGGAGGGAAGCCTGGCAAAAAACGATGTAGAACGCTGATTAGAATCTCTGACGGAAAGCAGGATCAGATATGGCCTGAAAGGAAAATGAATGTGGCCTTTCAAAGCTGGATCGCCTATAATGGATGTGTATATGGAATAACGTGGGATAAACGGAAACACCACTTCCAGTGTTTTAATCCACAGTCCGGGAAAGTCGAATGGCAGAGGAGACTCGATGATTGGACCGCTTTTACCATTGCAAATGAAAGTATTATCCTCATTGAAGCGGACGGGGATCTGGTCATCATCCAGGCTTCACCCGATAATTACAAAGAAATTTCCAGGGCAAAAGTGCTGAATATGAAGCGTCGGGATGATTTTCCGGACGACCAGCCTTTGACCTGCTGGACGGCACCCGTGCTTTTTAATGGAAAAATAGTTGTTCGTAATACCTATGGAGAGATGGCTTGTATCGATGTAAGCCGGTAATGATTTCTCCCAATAAATGTGTTATTTATTGAAGACTTCTGATATTTTTCCGATTTTTGCATACAGTAAATTTTCGACCATTCCATATTAAAAATCAACCTTACAATTCTAAAAATATGCTTGACATTAAGTCCAATATTATTTATATAATGTAATTCATGGTCGACATTCTCAGAAATGAAAATTTCAGTGAGAGAGGCTCAGAGGATCAAAGATCGTGGTCATATCCTTACAATCGTATTTATTTGGATATAGGAGTAAAAATGATGAAGGTTAAAAACAAACGTCGGTTGGAGATAACCATCCATGTTCTCCTGTTCATTATTGTTTATACTATTCCTGCAGGACTTCTAAGCCAGACGACAAATGAGGGTTACGTCATAGACCAGAGAACCCAGTGGCTAGCCGTCATTACCGATCCGGCCCTGATAAAGATGTTTATCGATGATTGTTATATTGTGGAAGATGAAGTAAGCAGGATCGAAATTATGGATGCAAACAACAACGGTTTCTCCAAGGGAGATTTGATTAAGACGTTTCCCAGCGAGGAGATTTATTGGATGGATGATCCCAGCGACCGCATTCAAATCCAAATGAACAAATGGAAGTTCCAGGCCAATTGCCGCTTAAGTTATGAGCATCGAATTACCCCCAACATGATGGAAAGACGACGGGACCGAAAAGCGGAGCATTCCATTCTGGCTTCTTTTATCAGGGGACTGAACCGTAATTATAAAGATTGGCCCTTGAAGGCCTGGATCGAGCGGGATTCGAAGGGTATCACCTATGAGATGTGGGGGTATAGCGATTTGATGTTGGAGTATACACCCCCTCCACCGTGCGATACGGTCGAAAAGACCATTGATAAATTGATAACAGAATTTGAAGAATCGCAAACTACACCGGATACTGACATTGAAAAAATAGTAACAGAATACAAAGAATCATACATTGAACCAGAGGTTTTATATTTGATGATAAAAGTGAATCCGATCGGTATTGATTTTTTCGTTGAAACGCAAGAACTGGTCAGGGATTTAAATATGTCCGTTTATAATAATAGAGGGCGTCAAGTTTGGAGTTACTCTGCAAAGGATGTCCTGGCGGATGTTCATCATGTTAAATGGGGTGAAGGCCGTCGGAAAATCGAAAACGGACCTTATGTCGTTTTCTTGGATGGAAATAAGGATAAGGTTTCACGTAAATTTTTAGTCAAGAGATAAATCACACGCTCATTCATTTTTTATCAATTAACCCGATCTATTCCTGACGCGCTAAAGCGCAAGTGCCTAAAGCTTGTCCTGAGCGGAGCGAAGGATCTTAAAGTGCCTAAAGTTCACATCCCAAACACCCCATAAGATCGATCAATAATTTTGTTAAAAAAACAAAGTTTTTCAGAGTAATAGAATAAATACACACTTCCCCGACAAGGAATTCGGGGCAAGCTGTGCAGGAATTTCCTGAAATCATCACTCATTCGATTCATAATGAGTCCTCACCAACAATAATTACCCAAATATCGTTATTTTTCCCTTGATTTTTATGGAAAAACTTGTTATAATTATATTCACCGGTAATTAAGACTCATTTAAAGACAAATTCGGCTTTATGGGAGAGACCGGCAATGTTGTATGAATATCCATTTCTAAGGGTCGATGAGGAACTGAAATACGCTGTTTGGAACAAGGGGTTTCCCATCGATGGTATTGATCCTGCCTATTGGCGTAAGGATATCTGCGGTAATACTATGAAATTCGATGAACACGGTAATCCTGATTCATGTTTTGGATGGGAAATCGATCATATTATACCCAGATCACAGGGAGGCAGTGACGATCTCTCAAACCTGCAGCCATTATATTGGATAAATAATAGAGAAAAATGTGAGGAATATCCCTGGCGGTATTATCTGTAGACGGTTCCATTCTATTCAATTGCAATACTTCTTATAAGGTTACCTTAAGGGTTTCTAAAAGCA
>Ga0114922_10001685_pt1 | contig 20890 bp, 18 predicted proteins | sample AartaG_FD_100975 | JGI IMG/M metagenome (GOLD analysis project Ga0114922, IMG submission 100975) | Deep subsurface microbial communities from Aarhus Bay to uncover new lineages of life (NeLLi) - Aarhus_00045 metaG | ecosystem: Environmental > Aquatic > Marine > Oceanic > Sediment | place...
ATGGGGACTGCTGGAGTGGCTGTGGCCCGGCGAGCGGCTTTCGTGGGCCGAAAAGCTGGGAATCGCTGTCGGGCTGAGCCTGGCATTGTATCCTCTCTTGCTTCTCTGGACTGACCTGGTGGGCTTGCACCTGGGGTCGCTGTACGCCTGGCTTCCCACTGCCGGTGGACTGGCAGCGCTGGTCTGGCGTTACCGGGCCTGGCGGCCTCGGAAAGGCTGGGAGGCGCTGGGGCGGTGGGCACGTTCGGAGGCACGCTGGCCCGATTTGACGCTGCTGGCCGTGATGGGTCTGATCTTCACTGTGCGACTGGTGGTGGTGCGCACGCTGGATGCGCCGATGTGGGGTGATTCCTATCAGCACACGATGATCGCCCAGTTACTGGTGGATCACGGTGGGCTGTTCGATTCTTGGGAGCCGTATGTGCCCTACCGCAGTCTCACCGTCCACTTTGGCTTTCCGACTGCGGTGGCTCTCTTTTCCTGGGCGACCGGGATGGGAAGTGTCCAGGCTACACTCCTGGTAGGACAGCTCATCAACGGGTTGGCCGCTTTCACACTTTACCCGTTGGCCGTGCGCCTCGCCGATGGCAACCGCTGGGCCGGGGTAGGGGCCGTTCTGATAGCTGGCCTCCTCTCTCCAATGCCTGCTTGCTACGTCAACTGGGGGCGCTATGCTCAACTGGCTGGTCAGACCGCCTTTCCGGTGGCCCTCTGGCTGCTGTGGGAGACCGCTCGGAGGGACAGTGCTTCTTGGAAGACAACATTGCTCGCCGGGATCACACTGTCGGGGATGACGCTTGCCTACTACCGGATGCCGTTTTTCTATGTTCCTTTTGCTCTGGCTTGGCTGATCGGCTGGGGCCTGCCCTATTGGGGAGTGAGTGTGCGGCAATGGCTGGGGGGATTTGCACGCCTGGCTCTGATCGCCGGCATCGCGCTGTTGCTCTTCTTGCCCTGGGGATTCCACATTTCCGGTGGTCGCCTGGCGACGGCACTGGGCGCAGGCATCACTCATGACTCGCCCTTGGACCGCGTGCTGGCTGACTACCAGATCTGGCACGACGTTGCTTCCTACGTGCCGCAGCCGCTGTTGATTGCGGCCCTGGTCGCGTTGGCCTGTGGCCTGGTACAGCGATGCTGGGCCGTTACGTCTATGGGCCTGTGGATACTGGGGCTGGCCTCGCTGGTGGCCGGCCGTCTGATCCGCCTCCCTGGTGCTAACATGCTGCAGAACTATGCTGTATTGATCGCTCTTTACATGCCGGTTGGCCTGCTGGTCGGCTGGCTGATAGGCCAGATGGCTGGGCCGGTGGGACGATGGGCGGGGAAGGCTGGGCAATGCATCATAGGGACGACCATTGCTGTTGCAGCCGCGTGGGCGGCCGCGGGACAGATAGGGATTGTGCAGCCCTCTTACGTGATGGTGACTCGCCCGGACGCGCGGGCGATGGCCTGGATTCGGGAGAACACACCGCCAGAGGCTCGATTCTTGGTAGAAGGATTCCGTATCTACGGGGGGCGTTCGGCCGTCGGTGCCGACGCCGGGTGGTGGATTCCGCTGCTGGCCAGACGACAGAACACCATGCCGCCTCAATACGCCCTGGTGAATGAGGTCTCGACAGAGCCCGGATATACGCAACGTGTCGTGGATCTGATGGCATTCCTGGAGACGGCTTCACCAGCCTCGCCGGAGGGAGTGCAGTTGTTGTGCGACTGGGGCATCACCCACATCTACGTTGGTCAGGGACAGGGGAAGGTAGGCGCTGGTGCAGTACAACTCTTCTCCCCCGATGCCCTGGCGGTCAGTCCTGTTCTCAGCATGGCGTATCAGCAGGACAGGGTGTGCATCTTTGTCCTGGACCCCCAAGCATGTGGAGCAGGCAACGGATGAAACACCGCTGTGCTCTTTGGAGGAGGCTCCTTTGTTGGCTCGTCCTCAGCGTCGCACTGGTTGTCTTCTTGGAGGGACTACGCCTGGTGGTGGAAGCCCCTTTTTCCTGGGAGGGGATGACTGCTCGTTGGACATTCGTCGCTGGCTTGCTGCTCGTTGCTCGATGGACACAGCCCTATTCTGCTGGAGGGGCGCTCTACCTCTGGCCCTGGCCAGGAGTGCTGGTCGCTGGCGTGGGGATGGGAGCCGCACTGGCGTACGCGGTGAGCGGGGCCACCTGGGCAGCCTGGGCGGTGCTGGGCGCATTGTACCTCTTGCTCCTGGGGCTGGACACGGCACTGGCAAGTGGACGGGGTGTTCTCTGGCGTTGGGGGATGCGCGGCCTGTTGGCCCTGGGGGGGGGTGCAATCCCTGCTTCCATTGCACAGATAGAGTCCCACTTCGCTGACGAGGAGTTCTTTGTCGCGCTGCAGGTGTTGGCACTGAGTATCTTCTGGGTTCTGCTGTTGGTGGCATGGGGCTTGCTTGCCCGGCAAGAGCCAACATTGGCTCGGCGAGGCCTTCGTTTTGACCGCCGTTGGTCTACCTTGATGTTGATCTTGCTCGCCTTCGCCGGGCTATGCGTGACAGTGCGCGCCTACCAGCGCAGTTTCTATCCACCCCAGGCCCCAGCCTACGAGGGCATCTCTGCTGAGGCCCCTTTTCTCTGTGGCGAGGTGCCACCCGATCCGCAGACCTTTGACTGCGAGGAGGTTTTCCGCCGCTTGCTGGCGCGGGTGGAGGCCAATCCCCGCAAAGGGCCGCCGGAATATGGTGTGCTGGCACTGGGCACCGGCGAGCAACGCTGGGCCCAAGCCTTTTGCGAAAGTCTCCTGAGAGAAGCAACGGAGGGACACTTCACTGGCCCGGCCCACAGCGTCAAGTCAGTGCAGTATGAGGCGGCGTTGCGGGCCTACTACCTGCCCCGTGTCCGCACTGCGTTCCCCGACCTCTTCTCAGACGATGATTTGGCCTTGCTGCGGGAGTGGTTTGCGGCCATCAACCGCCGAGCGATGACCGTCGAGTGGGTGGACTGGATGTACGCACTGGCCTTTGCCAAATGGCCAGAGGGACCCTACGAAAACCAAGAGAACGGCGCTGGGCTGCTGGCCTTGCTGGAGTCCGGTGGGTTAGCTGCGCCCGACCTTTCGTTGGCCAACCGTGATTACCTGGATCGCAACCGGCGGGGCTGGATCGCCCGTTTTCGCAACACCGACGACGCTTTCATCTACCAGCCGGAGTGGATCAACAACGCCTACTTTCAGTCGTTCTATACCGGTGAGGCCCTGGGGAACAGTGTGCAGCCTTCTTTCGAGTGGCTGTTGCTTCAGGCCCTGCCCGACGGAGCGCCCTTACGATACAATCATCCGGCCCGTCCCTCTCTGACCGGTATTGCCTATCTGGGGGCGCATCTGTTGGATGACCCTCGTTACATCTGGCTGGCCGGGCGGGCGTTGGGGGATATGGAAGCGCAGGGGAAATACCTGTTCGCTCAACCGGGCATCGAGCAGCCTATCTCTCTGACAGGTCGTTCTCCCACTCAGGGCTCCTGCCTGTTGTACGGCGACTCCGGCCTACCCAACCAAGCGGGACCGCTGGCATCGGACAAGATCGTCTTTCGTGACGGGTGGTCGGAGGACTCGGCTTATCTACTGCTCAATCTGCGCTTCACCGGCTGGCATCGCTACAAGGCGACCAATACCGTCACGCTGGTGTACCAAGGCGGCCCTCTTGCCGCCGATGCTTTGGACGGTGAGTCTTTCACCTGGCTGCCGGTGGGCCGCAGCGTCTTTCGCGACAAGCGCGTTCCCCGCGAGAATCTCAATGGTCTGCTGATAGAGCGCAGCGGGATGAGTGCCGTCCTCTACGCATTGACCGGCGTCGGTGACCCGTGGGCGCAGGACCCGCCGTACTACGCCGAAGTGATTGCATTTGAGACAGGGGATGAACTGGACTGGAGCCACACCCGCCTGACGGATTGGCGGGGCTGGCAGCACGACCGGCGGGTCTATTTCTACCACAAGGGCGGTCCCATCATCGTGGTGGATGAGGCCGATGGGCCGGCAAGAGGCCGGGCGGCGCTGGCGTGGCACCTTATCGGCACAGGGCTCGTAGAGGGCCGACGCATCCGACTGCGGGATGGTGAAGGCCCGGCAGAGGTGCTCCTTATGCCTGTAGGCCCCGAGGGACGGCTCGAAGTAGCAGAGGACAGGGGTAGCGATTCCGGCCTGCGTGTGGTATACTACGCCCCGGCCGACGGCCGGCTGCGTGTGGTCACGCTGTTCTTGCTGGGGCAGTGGTCGGGCGCGGAGGCAGGTTTTGATGTGGAAGAACGGACTTTGTGGATTGCACGGGGGCAAACACGTCTCACCTTACCGCTGCGTTTAAAAGAGTAAGACTGTACCATCAGGAAAGAGTATAGATGTTTGAGATGAGGTGGTAAAGTTGGCCCGGTGTATAGCAGGAACAATTTCGCAACACCGACGACGCCTACGTGTATCAACTGGAGTGGCTCAGCAACGCGCTGTTTCAATCGCTGTACACTGATCGTCTCTCGGAGCGCAACCAGCAGCTTTCTTTTGAGTGGTTGCTGTTGCAGGATTTGCCCGATGGGGCGGTTTTGAGGTATAATCATCCGGTGGGCGCACCCCTGACCAGCGTGGCTTACCTGGGAGCATCGCTGCTGAACGATCCGCGTCCCCTCTGGCTGGCTGATCGGTCTCTGGCCCAAGTATCGCCAGTGGGTCAACGATATGACCCGGCAAACCCAGGAGGCGGGAATAGATGATCCAGCGACATTGGCTTTATTGCAGGAGCGTGGGATCACACACGTAATACGTCGGTCAGCAACAGGGACGAGTGAACTACAGTGGGCCAGATGTGTTGGACTCTCACGCTTTGCTTCGCAGCGCGTATTACTGGCCAGTTTACCATCAGGATATGATGTGGGTGTTTGAGGTGGCATACTGAACCTGCCCGATGGAGCGGTTCCGAGTTATGATCATCCGGCGCGCGTGCCCATAGCGGGCGTGGCTTACTTGGCATCTCTGCTGAAGATCCGCGTCTCCTCTGGCTGGTCGGTCGATTCCTGGCGCAGGTGGAAGCCGAGGGCTGTATCTCCACGCTCAACCCGGCCTGGAAGCGCCGGTGACTCTTGCCGGGGAGTCACCCACACGCTCACACTGCTGTACCAGGCCGGGCCGCTCGTCGTGGAGCGCACGTTGGGCCAGTCGTTCGCCTGGCTGCCAAAGGGGCGCAGTCTCTTCTGCGACAAGCGGACTCGGCGCGATAACCTGAACGGACAGCTGATCGAGCGTAGCGGGATGAGCGCCGTTCTGTATGGGTTGAGCGGTATCGACGGGCCGCGGGCCCAGGATCCGCCGTACTACGCCGGGTGGAACGATTCGAGACATTGAGGCCGCCGGACGTCAGCCGCACGGTGGGTGGACGACTGGCGCGGCTGGCAGCACGTGCGGACGATCTGCTTTATCCACGGAGAGCCAATCGTCGTCGTGAACGAGGCCGCGTCTCGCGCTGGCAGACCGTTCCAGTCAAGTGACGACGTTGGAGGGCAAGATATTACCGCCAGATGAGACGTGGAAGTGGTGCGGGGGGAGACTCGTGATCCGAGACTTGGGAGATTCTTGGTGTGTCAAGACAAGGTGAGAGTGGGGACAAAATGAGAATAGCTGTCGTCGGACCCACTTATCCTTTTCGAGGGGGGATCTCACATTACAACACCCTGCTCTGCGGGCACCTTCAGAAGCACCACGACGTGTGGTTGTTCAGTTTCCGGCAACAGTACCCACGCTGGTTGTTCCCTGGTCGCGATGACCGAGATCCCAGTCACCGTCCCCTGCAAACGACCAACACGCCAATGCTAGATCCAATGAATCCACTGAGTTGGTGGCAAACGGGCCGAAAGGTAGTAGCTATTAAGCCCGATTTGTTGATTTTGCATTGGTGGGTAACTTTTTGGGCCCTGCCTTTTGCAGCGATAGCCAGAATAGTCCGCCGACGAGGCGTGCCGGTATTATACTTGTGCCACAATGTGCTGCCCCACGAGGAAAAACCGTGGGATCGCGTTCTGGCGCGAATGGCTCTATCGCAGGGAAACCAGTTTATCGTCATGGCAAGGGCCGAGGGCCAGCGATTGAAAACTCTGCTGCCCGGAGCGACCGTGCACCGGATATCCCTGCCCAGTTATGCGGCTCTGGCAGAAGTAGAACATCCTTTGCCCCCAGAGAAAGCCCGCCGACGACTGGGCCTGGCTCCCAAGAAACCGGTGGCCCTATTTTTTGGCTTTGTGCGCCCGTACAAAGGGTTGCGTTTCCTGCTGGAGGCCATGCCAGAAGTGCTGGCCCAGGTAGAGGTGCATCTCCTGATTGTGGGGGAATTCTGGGAAGGCAAAGAGACGTACCTGGAGATCATCAACTGCCTGGGCATTGGCGAGGCCGTGACCATTGTAGACCGATACGTGTCTAATGAAGAGGCAGTAGTTTATTTTTCAGCCGCCGACGTAGTCGTATTGCCTTACATAGACGTGACGCAGAGTGCTGTCGTGCAGTTGGCCTACGGCTTTGGAAAGCCAGTGATTACGACGTCGGTAGGGGACTTGCTAGACGTAGTAAAACACCAGCAAACTGGCCTGATCGTGCCGCCGGCCAACACGGCAGCTTTGGCTGAGGCTCTGACACGTTTCTTTTGCCAAAGGTTACAGCAGCCAATGCGAGAGATTATTCTGTCCCGACAGAAAGAGTTCTCCTGGACACATCTAGAAAGACTGCTGGACGGAATAGCCAACGAGGCAACAGGGTAAGAAGGTACAGCTTTGCATATCGCATTTGTCCTGACTCAAAGCTTGGAGAGCCCATCTGGATTGGGACGCTACTGGCCAATTTCCAAAGAGTTGGTTCGCAGGGACTACCAAGTCACTATCCTTGCACTACACCACAACCTGTCCGAGTTGAACCAGCGGCGCTTTTTCAGAGAGGGGGTGGCGGTACATTACGCCGGACAGATGCACGTCCGCAAGCAAGGGTCACGCAAGCTCTACTTTAGCCCATGGCGTCTGTTGGTGATCTCGCTTGTCTCAACATTAAGACTGGCGCACAGTCTAACTCTATTGGATGCAGAGGTCGTGCATCTTGGCAAGCCGCAGCCAATCAACGGCCTGGCAGCGCTGCTAGGACGGCGTGGTCGTCCGGTCTTTTGCGACTGCGATGACTATGAAGCGCAAACGAATCGCTTCAGCGGCGAATGGCAGCGGCGCATTGTGCAACACTTTGAGGATGGCGTGGTGCGTTACGCAACGGGGCTCACGGTCAACACGCGCTTTACCTCAATGCGTTATCGCAGATTGGGCTTTCCAGAACAACGGATTGTATACGTTCCGAATGGCGTTGACCGGGCCAGGTTCAGCAGCTTGCCAAACACGGCCAAGATCAGGCAGCGATGGGGCCTTGATGAGGCCGAGCCCTTGATCGTATACGTTGGCACGTTGGGCCTGTTGAGCCATCCGGTTGATTTGCTGCTCGAAGCATTTCAGCAGCTCGTGCAGCAGCAGCCTGCTGCACGGCTTATGCTCGTCGGGGGGGGAGAGGAATACGATACCTTGAAAAAGCTGACGCAGCAATTGGGAATTGCAGAACGGACGATCTTTACGGGGCGTGTGCCACCCAGGGACGTGCCAGGCTATTTTGCGCTGGCGACGGTCTCTGTAGACCCAGTCCGTGACGATACGATCGCCCGTGCTCGATCACCGTTGAAAGCGGTGGAGAGCCTGGTCATGGGCGTGCCGGTGGTGACAGGCGATGTGGGAGACCGGCGTGCGTTGCTAAAAGATGGTGAGTTAGGCGTGCTGGTGCCGCCCGGCGACAGCCAGGCACTGGCCGACGGATTGCTGGCCATTTTGCAGAACCGAAGCGCAAGGGCACATATGGCACAAGCAGCGTTGGCCTGCCGCGAACAGTGGTATTGGGATCGACTGGTGGATGATTTTGTCCAAGTGTATGCGGTGAACCATGAATGACGTTTTTGCTCAACAAGTCGGGCCGGCCGGCTACTACCGTTGGATAGTAACAACGCAATATCTGGGTCTGCCGACGCATTTCGACGACAGGACATCTATCTTGGATGTGGGCGCACACAATGGGGCCTTTCTGGATCGAATTGACGCGGGCTTTAAGGTTGGCCTGGACCTGCTGGAACACCCTGCGCGAGTGCAGGCATGGACGCAAGCCGACGCAAGCAAGTTGCCCTTTGTGGTCAATTCATTCGAGCAAGTGATGGCATTCGACATCATCGAACACATTGAGCAGGATGCACAAGTGTTACGCGAGATTGCCCGCGTGCTCAAGCCCGGCGGCACATTCTGGTTTAGCACGCCATGCGCCGATTTCTACTTGTTCCCTGGCGGGCGCTTACAACACCGCTTTGAACGGGCATGGGGGCATGTACGGCGAGGGTACACGCTGTCGGAACTTGAACGCAAGCTGCCCGCGTGTCTCGTGGGTGAGTTCTTGACGTGGAACGAGCCGGCGTTTCGTTTTCTATACATCCTCATCAAAGTCATGCACGGGCCAAGTCCATTAACATCGCGGCGTTTCATGGAATGGGCCTATGCCTGGGATGCGCGCCACGCTCAGGGCGAACGAGGGCACTGGTTTGCTCGGCTTCAAAAGACCAAAGTTTAGCATAGACCCAGCACAGGCTAGCTCGTTTGACCAGAAGCTAAATTGATGATACATTTTAGATATTCATAGCGGGTACTCCTTCTCTGCTGACGCCGATTTGGGTATCCCTATTGCACCAGCAAAGTGCCGTGACTGCTATTCTGCTTTAGACAGCTCGATGGCCAGGCTTTTTGATGAACCCAAGAGTGTTTGTCGTCATTCTAACATGGAACTACAAGGATGTAACTGTCGAGTGTTTGAATTCGGTTCTCAGTTTGGACTATCAACCGTTGGACGTTGTTGTGGTAGATAATCACTCTCTAGATGGTACACCTGACCTGATTCGCTCTCGATTTCCAAGTGTCAAGCTGCTCGTTTGCGAAAAAAATCACGGATTTGCAGGTGGGATGAACAAAGGCATTGCCTGTGCTCTAGATCATGGCGCCGGGCAGGTCTTGATCTTGAACAACGACACGGTCTTGCCACCGGATCTACTTGTCCATCTGGTCAAAGCCAGTCAAGAAAGTCAGAACAGAGATGTGGGGGTTTTTGTTCCCAAGATTTGCTACTTTGAGGATAAAAAGCGAATCTGGGCGGCAGGAGCTCGCTGGCGCAAGTTTCCGCCAATCGTGACCATGATAGGCTTCAAGTCGGCTGACGGGCCCCACTATAACGAACCTCGGGAAATCGAGTTCGCTACCGGCTGTGCGTTGCTGGTTCGTCGCCAAGTCTTCGAACACGTGGGACTGTTTGATCCCGCCTATTTTATGTACTACGAAGATTACGACTTCTGTCAGCGCGTCCGGATCAAATACAGAATCCTGTATGTCCCCACCGCCTGTTTGTGGCACAAAGTGTCTATTAGCGCCGGTGAGGGATCTCCACAAAAATGGTATTACTGGGCCCAAAGCGCCGTTCTCTTTTACCACCGCTATTTCAAGCACCCTCGGCGCACATTGGCTCTCGTTTCTGCGTGGATTTTCTTTAGAGAACTGATTAACGGCCAGATCGCTTTTGCCCCGCATTATTACCGAGGTTTGCGAAGCGGCTTTGAGAGAAAACGAGCAGTCTTGAAGGAAAAGAACACTCCCGTTTCAATGGATAAGATCTAAAAGCAGCATTGCAGTCTCCATGCTAGACACTTGAGTAAGAAGGTAATGGAAAACACAGTCTGTGCAGTATGTCACTCATCTGAATCCGAGCAGCTTTTTTGGGGCCAAGATTACCTGCATGGCAACGAGGGCAGCTTTCCTGTTGTCCAATGCAAGAACTGCGGGCTGATCTACCTCAATCCCCGTCCATCGAAAGATGAGATTGCCGCGTTTTATCCTCCAGAATACACGCCGCATTCGTTGGCCATAAAATCGAACCGGAAATGGCTATCGCGGATAGACTACTGGTATGGCTTGACCAAACGTTGTCGTGCCATAATGCGTCATAAGAAAAAGGGCCGGCTCCTCGATGTCGGATGTGGCACTGGTGAGTTTTTGGTCAGGGCCAGAAAGTTGGGTTGGGAAGTCTACGGAACTGAGTTGAGCGATTACGCTGCAACGTATGCTCGCGAACAGTGGAATCTGGATGTATTCATAGGCGAGATCGAAGATGTTCCCTTCCCTGATGGCTTTTTTGACGCCATCACGCTTTGGAATGTGTTTGAGCATTTGTTCGATCCGGCTACAAGCCTGGAAAAGATGCTCCGACTTTTAGCACCGGGCGGAATTATCGTTATGACAATCCCCAACCTCAATAGCCTGGATGTGAAATTGTTCGGTAAGACCTGGATAGGGTACGAAGTCCCGCGACATTTGCATCTTTTTCCCTCCCACACGTTGTCCGCGTTTCTGGAGCAAAAAGGCCTTGAGATTGTGGACAGCCGGTGCCTGTATGGCGGTTACCATGCTTTCTTTGCGAGTTGGCAGTTTTACTTGCAAGAGAAAGGAAAACCCAAGTTGCAAAAGCTTGCTGCTGCTCTGTCCGGATCGCGGTGGTTGAGACTCTTGAGTGCACCTTATTTCTTTGTTCTAGATCGAATGAGAGCAGGAACGGTTTTGACCGTTACTTGCCGAAAACGTGATCGTCTCAATGCTTAGCTTCTTGATCGATTTGAGAAAAAAATCTATACCTAAAGGCGAAAAGCGAGGCAAGCGGCCGCGTTTCAAGGAGTTGTGTTTGAACGTTGTGGTTATGCTATTCGGTGTCCTCATTTCTCTTCTAGTGGCCGAATTGCTGTCACGAATCTTCGTTCCTACTTATTTGGTCAAGCCGCATCCCAAGGGGCTCTATGTAAATGACCCCGATTTAGGATACGTTCTGGCCAAAAACTTTTATGCACGTCATCAACATTCCGACTACAACGCAACGATTCATACCAACTCCGATGGGTTTCGAGGTGGCGAGATCGGAGCCAAAGGCCTGGATACGTTTCGAATTTTGGTTCTGGGTGATTCAATTGCCTGGGGATATGGGGTCGAATTCGAAGCATCTTTTCCTAGACAACTGGAAAAGATACTCAACGAAAATCTAGATACGGATTTCGAGGTCATCAATGCTGCTGTTCCGGGTTATGGCACAGATCAAGAACTGGACTTGTTGAAAAAGTTTGGCCTGGATTGTCAGCCGGATCTCATCATCGTAGGGATGTTTGTCGAAAATGACGTATACGATAACCTGGTAGAAGGCGCTAAACATAGAACGGTTAGGGGTGGTTACCTTATCGATCGGTACAGATACGAAAGGAATAAAAAAGAAAACCCTCTGGTTGTTGTAACCTATTTCCTGTCAAAAAACAGTCGCCTTTACGTTTTTCTGAGATCATATTTCCGGAGCTTTATGGCCAACATAGGCAAGGTATCTACTGAATTTCACCCTGAATCTTTTCCAGGGTTTGCACAACCGGAATACTTGCCCATATTTGCTAAAGAGCATTCGCCTGAAGTGAAACGAGGGATGGCTGTAACGGAGCAACTCTTGAAAGAAATAGTGAATGTGGGAAAGGCGCATAATGCGAATAGTCTGGTAGTGCTGCTTCCGTCCAAAGTACAGGTTTATCCTGGCTTGTGGAAAGACGTTCAAAGGATCTACCACCTTGATGGTAATGCGTATTCGTTAACCGAGCCAAATGAGATTTTGCTTGATTTTGGTTTGCAGAACAATATCCCGTTTCTGGATTTGCTACCCGCTTTCCGCGAGGCCGATCCCGATGCGCCGTTGTACTTTCGCACGGATCTTCACCAAAGTGCGGCGGGGCAGGCATTAGCTGCACGAAAAGTGTACGAGGGGCTATTGGCGCAGGATTTGATTCCTCATTGATACACCATCCCGCCATTTCTCGAAGCCTCGTAATCTCGGTAGGTTTTGTGAAAGGGACGGAAAAATGAAGATATTGCTTGTCCAAATCATAAACCCTGATAGAACTCAAGATGCCATCATTCCCACCGGGCTGGGATACATAGCGGCTTATCTTCGCCAGGAGATGGATGGTGTAGAGATAAGAATCGAGCAACACAACCTGGAGCAAGTGGTAAAAACGTTCCAGCCTGACCTCATTGGCATTTCTAGCGTCACTCAAAACTACGAACGCGCCAAACAGTTTAGCGCCTGGTGCAAGACATACGATGAGAAAATCCCGACTGTCATTGGGGGTCATCATATCTCTGCCTTGCCTGGTTCCATGTCTGCGGATATGGATCTCGCTGTCATCGGCGAGGGTGAAATTACCATGCTGGAGATATGCAAAACCATTCAACGGTCAGGGATGGATTTTTCTGCTTTGCGCAAGATTGATGGCATCGCATATAAGGATGAAAGTGGCATACTGCACAGAGCGGATCCACGGACGCTCATCATAGATTTGGATGTGCTCCCTTTTCCGGCTCGCGATCTGATGCGCATTGTTCCAGGAGAGGCGGTGGGCATCATGTCTTCGCGGGGCTGCCCGTATCATTGCACTTTCTGCGCCTCCAGGTCCTTCTGGGGATCTGTACGCTTCCACAGTGCCGAGTATGTGGTCCGCGAGGTCAAAACTGTTTTGGAACAGCTTAGCCCCAGACACATCTACTTTTGGGACGATCTTTTTGCAGCACAGCGCAACAGGTTCAAGCGAATTGTGTCTTTGCTAAAGGAAAGCGGCATACCTGATCGAGTCCGGTTTTCATTGAATTGCCGCGCAAACTTGGTTGACCGGGAATTGGTACGTTTTATGAGTGAGCTGAATGTATTTGAGGTATCTCTGGGCCTGGAATCCTTTTCGCCCGATGTTTTATCTTACCTAAAAGACCACGTTACGGTGGAGGACAATTGGCGAGCCATAGAGCTTTTCAATCAGGCCAACATCCGGGTGATGGGTTTCTTTATTATTGGCTCACCGCACGAGACGCGCGAGGATATCTTGCAAACGCTGGACGCTCTCAAACAGGCGGATTTACACCGCGCCCAAGCATATATTCTGACACCGCTACCCGGCACCAGGGTGTGGGATTATGCTTATCAAAGGGGCTTGGTATCTGAGGAGATGGATTGGAGTAGGCTTTACATTGACGCGCCAAAAGACAAACACAATGGCATCGTGCTTTCTGAGGTCCTGGAACCGGCAGAGATCAGAGACTTGTTGAGTTTATTCCAGTCTGCGCGAAGACGCAAAGAACTCAAGATATTGGTGACCAAGGTCTTTTACTACGTAAAACAAGTTCTTATCGAACCCCGGACAGTCTGGGCGCTGGTAAAGAGAAGCTGGAGATTGCAAGTATACAAGATCAAGGATCACGTGAGCAGAGCACTTGCCAACAGCTAAAACATATCTTTCGCCACAACGATTGACAGCGTGACGAGATACGATGTGAGTGCGCTGTCGCTCCTTACATTCTACTGGTGGTAAGCATTTGGTAGAGCACAAGAACGTCAAGAGCAAGAAATTTACTTTGTCTTTGGTTTTGGTTATCCCTTCTTTACTTTTTCTAGGATACAGGGTATACGCAAGTTGGGATGAGCTAAACCCAAGTCAGTGGCGTCTGAATCCGTGGTATTTGGTCTCTGCTGCGCTGGCGTTATTGATTGCGTTTTTCCTAAATGCCAGTACCTGGAGTCTAGTGGTTCGCAGTCGTGGGGCAAGGTCTGGCTTCAAAAAAAATCTAGAGATTTTTTGCATAGCTAGCATTGCCAGACGCTTGCCCGGCGCGATCTGGCAGATTACAGGGCGAGTGTTACTCTATCAGCAGGAGGGCATCCCTGGGCAGGTTATCCTACAAGGCAGTGTGTGGGAAATCATCATACAGGTCTTGTCCGCACTTGCAGTGTTTGGTGTCTTTTTGCCCTGGTACGGCGCCGCTATACCACCTATCGTAAACTATATATGGCTTTTGTTGTTGCTACTACTCCCCTTTGCGATCAAACCATCTCTCCTGGATGGGGTATTTCGATCATTTTTCAGGAGAACAGACTCTCAGTTTGCCCTTGAGGGCCAGGTTGAAAGCAGAGATGTCCTCGTTTGGTTCTCAGTCTACTTCGCAAGCTGGATCAGCGGCGGACTCATCCTTTACTTTATTTCGCAAGCTTTCTATGTCGGTGTCAACCTATCTTTGCTACCTGTATTGTGTGGCTTTGTGGCTTTATCAGGAGTGGTCGGAATTTGTGTTTCCGCCATTCCCGGTGGATTGGGCCTCCGGGAAGTATCTCTTTCCGTTCTGCTGGCACATTATCTGCCCGGTCCGGTTGCAGTGAGCGCAGCAATTGTGTTCCGTCTTTGGATTCTTGTTGGGGAAGCAGTATATGCCTTGTTGGTTTTGCTGATGATGCGCTCTGGGTTTCCTAATCGCAGGCTCACGTGAGCACAAATGGGCAGCTAAGAGAAGAATGTGGTGGTTTTCTGCCTCAAATTTGAGAGTATAATACTAATGGGGTATTGAAAGTTCAGCGGACTGCTGGTATCATAGAGAGGTAATGTAACCCCTATATTAGTTTTTGCATCTCAAGATGAAAGGAGCTTTGGAAATGAAGATCAAAATCCTGGCAAGTATTTTATTGTTAGCCATGCTGACGAGTGGGTTGGCTTTTGCTCAAGGAGGCTCAACAACCACGAACATTCAGGTGCAGAACCTGTCGGATGAAACGGCCCATTGCGCTATTACCTACTATAATCAGGATGGCACAAGTGCCCTGAGCTACAGTTTTGACATCGCTGCTAGCAAAAGTTGGAGCAAGTACCAGGGCGCTGAAACGAGTCTCCCCGACGGATTCAATGGCTCGGTGGTGGTCTCTTGCGATCAGCCAGTCGCAGCTATCGTTAACCAGGCGACGAGTGGAGCGGAACAGAGGTCTAGTGCCTACAGCGGTGAATCAGCAGGTGCCACCGGCATGTCTGTTCCCATCGCGATGAGGCAATTCTACGGGTTTGATACCGAGATTTCGGTTCAGAACGCTAGTGGGGGCACCGTTGACGTTACTGTCGACTACTATGACGCAAATGGGAATTTGGTCACCGCGGCGCAAGAAACCTTGAGTGACTTGGCCGTGGGAGCCGTGCATCGTTTCAACCAAGCTGACAATGCTAACTTGGGAACAGGCTTCAATGGTTCTGCATCCGTTAGCGCTACGGGCAATGTCGTTGTGGTTATCAACCAGAATGGGGCTGACCAGCAGAACTCTTTTAACGGGTTCACCGCTGGTTCTGAAACCGTGTATATCCCCAGTGTTCTGGAGGATTTCTACGGTTTCGTGACGGCTGTCCAGGTTCAGAACGTGGGCAGCGCCCAGACCAGGGTTCGAGTCACCTACTCGGATGGGATCATACAAACTTCGGGTTATATCCAGCCCAATCAGTCAACCTTCTTCTATAGCTGGTTGGAAGGACATAGTGCGAACTTCAATGGTTCGGCCACGATCACCAGCTTGGACAGCCAGAATTTGGTCGCAGTGGTCAATATCTCTGATGGTGCCCAGTCCTCTGCTTACAATGGCTTCGCGGGCGGATCGACTCAATTTGTCTTGCCTAGCGTTCTGAGGAACTTCTACGACTATAGTTCCTCTGTCCAGCTCCAGAACGTGAGTGGTGGGGCAGTTGATTGTGACGTAACTTATGATGATGCCGCTGTAGCAGCGCCAGTGGGATCGCTGATTGGCATCCCAGATGGTGAGTCTGTGTTGATACCGAATCGAAACGAAGCCCATGGAGATAACTACCAAGGTTCAGCCACATTGGTTTGTACGGGGGCTGTGGTCGCTATCGTAAACCAAGGGCCCAACCCTGAACTAACCCAATATCAGGGCTATGATGCCTCTGTGGCGTACAACGGTATGACTCCATAGTGGCGTGTGGCTGGTCCAAATTGGGAATGTCTCCGGAGGAGGCAAGCACCTTGCCTCCTCCGTGCTTGTTTGACTGGTTCTTGAGGAGTATGCTGGTGACCAGACGATTTGTAGTGGAGGGAGCTTTAATCCTGGTATGCTTGGCTTGGCTGGTCGGATGTAGTACATCACCTACTTCCTCTCTGCCCACCGCCACTATGTCCCCAATTTCAGCATCCGAATCTTCGCCGTTGGCAGTCCCTGTCACTCGACAGGATCCAGCCACGCCAGTGCCTACTCCCACATTAGTGTCTCCACCTGGAGTTCCAGACGACGTTGTCTATTATGCGGGTGTGGCCAGATATCTGATTCCCAGATTGCCTACAGAACATGTTCTTGAGCAATGGAACAAGCTGATCCCACCAATGAACGACATGCGGACTTTGCATGAGGAATTTGCTACGAGTATGGAACGATTCATCCAAGCACATCAGGCATTCAATGATGCTGCATTCGGGCGGTCAGAAACGCCTCTCGAAAAAGCCAGTGACGACCTCGATCTGGCATTGCAGAGCCATTTGCAAGCCCAAGAAAACTTTGAGCACCAACTTGATCAGTTTATGCGCTCAAACTACGATGTATCGTTGGACGAGATACCTGAAATCATTGTGTCGCTTCAACCTTGATTTGATGTGTTAGAATTCGCCTCAATATGCGTCTCCCTATACGGATTCCGTGCCTCAGCAAAGCCCAAACCATTCCCTCTGCACTGGTCGTTCCCAGCATATCGCGTCGAGACAGTAATTGTATATAACGGGAGCACCAATGACTCGGCAAAATGGCCTGGCAGTATGTCTCGGAGTCGATATCATTATCCCTGGAACGCGCCGTCGCTGCGAACCCAAACACATTGGATCTGGCGTTTCTACTTGCTGGGCAAAAGGGTAGTGTTCCTGAGATTGCCTCTGCCTCCCTTCCCACACATCTACGGATTGGATACTCTCTCAGTATGAAGGCCCTGGATGCAGCCGAAAACCTCAGGACCGTGTAGGGATCGTTTGTGCCAAAGAGTATCCTCACGTCCACATGCGTTGCGGCAAGAAGAGAATGAGCGTCTGGTGGGCGTAACAACGTAGGCAGCAGAAGGTGTGTTCTGCGGTATTTGTGGTGGTGGAAATTGCCCAAGAACATCCACCGCTGTCATGCTGATAGACTCGCCATGTGCAAGAGTAGTTTGGAGATACAGGAGGTCCTGGTATGACAACAGAGAGAAAACGGGGCGGTTTCCTAGTCCGTTTGGGAATATTGGGAGAGTTGTTGCGCTTTCTCTGGAAACGGAAGCTGTGGTGGCTGATCCCGATGATCGTGCTGCTGGTGCTATTTGCTGTGCTGCTCGTCTTTGCACAGGGCTCGGCAGTCGCACCGTTCATCTACACACTGTTTTAGCGAACTATGAATCGCGAATTCAGGAAGGTGACTCGAGTTTTGCGATCAGTTGACAGCCAACTGGCTTTGGTGCATAATTGGGCCAGACTCCTGGTGGTCCTCCCCATCTCAGCGCGACATTGAGGTGACAAGGTCACTTTGCGACTTGGATGTTGGCCCAAAAGGGGCACCAATTTAGCTGTTGGTGCCTGACTTTAGTCCAGTAGCCAATGGCTTTTGACCGAGTCAGGCTCGGTGATCCGGCTTAGAGGGACAGAAGCTTGCGAGAGCAGCGAATTCGCACTATCGGGAGCAGTGTAGCGACTGAGAGGGCTGGTTCCCTTGCGGGCGAGGGCATGTTGTGTTTCACTCGTTGGTCACAGAGTTGCCGCCCTGCTCCTTTTGGCCACTGACCATCGCAAAAGCCGAGGAAGGTGAATGAGAGATGGAGTTCTTGAGGGGACTGGCGTTAGTGCTGCTGACGCTGGTCGGGTATTCCGCTGGGGCAGCGATCGCCGGCAAAGAGAGAAAAGTGACGCCCCAACTGCTTGACATCGCCGGGGTAGTGGCCTTGTGGTGCGTGGCTCTGGCGACACGCGGGTGGCTGGGCAAGTGGCTGGTGATTGGTGTATGGGCTATTATCGGACTGACAGTGGGGGCTGTGGGGGCCGCACTGCGACGAGGGCACTATCCATCTGAGAAGGAAGAAACGATAGTGACCAACGTCCGTGGGCTGAAGCGGCTATGGGAAGACTGGAAGACTTTGGGCTTACAGATGGGCAACTACCAGAGCCGCGTGCTGTTGGCCTTGTTCTACTTTCTAGTAGTTACACCCTTTGGAATTGCGGTGCGGTTGTTCAGTGACCCGCTGCGGATGAAAGCGCGCCGGACCGAGAGTGCGTGGGTGGCACGGGAGAAATCGGGCACAGACTTTGAGTCAGCAAGGAGTCAGTTCTGATGTACATTTTGGGCGTCTCTTGCTTCTACCACGATTCGGCTGCCGCCTTGATTCAGAACGGCATGATCGTTGCCGCTGCAGAGGAGGAGCGTTTCAGCCGCAAAAAGCACGACAACGGCTTTCCTCGCCGGGCGATTGATTTCTGCTTGCACAAAGCAGGCATCACCGGCGGTGACCTGGATTGCGTAGTCTTTTATGAGAAGCCACTGGTCAAGTTTGAGCGCGTCCTGATGAGCGCCATGAGCACCGTCCCACGATCGTGGCGGGTCTTTGGCGAGGCGATGATCAACTACTTTGATGAAAAGCTGTGGATCAAAAGCATCTTGATGCGCGAGACCGGCGTGCCAGCGGAAAAGGTATTTTTTACCGATCATCACATCTCACACGCGGCCAGTGCGATGTTTGCCTCTCCCTTTGACCAGGCGGCTATCGTCACCGTGGATGGCGTAGGCGAGTGGACGACGGCATCCATCGGCAAAGGGACGGCGCAGTGGGATGGACAAGGGGAGAACTCGATCGAGTTATGGGAGGAGTTGCGCTTCCCGAATTCTGTGGGGTTGTTGTACTCGGCTTTCACCGCCTATCTGGGCTTCCGGGTGAACAATGGGGAGTACAAGGTGATGGGCATGGCGCCCTATGGAGAGCCCCGTTACGTGGACAAGGTATACCAGGTCGTGGACGTGGCGCAAGATGGGAGCATCGAAATCAACCTGGGCTACTTCTCGTACCACTATTCGGCTACAGAGACCTACAACGCCAAGTTTATAGAGCTCTTTGGGCCTCCACGCGTTCCCGAAAGCGAATTCTTTACGCTGACCACCCATCCTGCCAGGGAGCACCCAGACTGGAATGACCAAGCGGTGGCTGAGAACCAGCGCTTTGCCGACATCGCGGCCAGCATTCAGACCGTGACTGAGGAGATCATTCTCAAGATGGTCAACACAGCGCACAAAAAGACCAGACTGGACAAGCTGGTGATGGCTGGCGGCGTGGCGCTGAACAGTGTGGCCAACGGCCGGGTGATGCGCGAATCGGCATTCAAGGACATCTTTATCCAGCCAGCCGCCGGTGACTCGGGCGGGGCGTTAGGCGCGGCGCTCTACATCTACCACGTTGTGCTGGAACAACCGCGCAGATTTGTGCAGGAGCACAACTACTGGGGCGCAGAGTATAGTGAGGCACAGATGGAGCAGGAAATCCAAAAGCGGGGATTTCCGTATGAGCACATTGATGATACGGAGCGATTGTTGGACCGCGTACTGGACACGGTGCTGTCCGGCCGGGTGATTGGCTGGTTTCAGGGGCGTTTTGAGTGGGGCCCCCGGGCATTAGGCAACCGCAGCATCCTGGCCGACCCGCGTCGGGCAGAGATGAAGGACATTGTCAACACCAAGATCAAATTCCGCGAACCGTTCCGTCCTTTTGCACCAGCGATCTTGGAGGCAGTAGCGGCGGACTACTTCACTATGCCGGATCTGGACAGTCAGTACCCGCCACGTTTTATGCTAGCGGTTTCGCCTTTCAAGGAGGACAAGCAGGACAAGGTACAAGCTGTTTGCCACACCGGGGGCACGGGACGGATGCAAACAGTGCGTCGTGAGTGGAATCCGGTTTACTACCGCATCATTGAGAAGTTCGGCGAAGCGACGGGCATCCCAGTGTTACTTAACACGAGCTTCAACCTGCGGGGAGAGCCAATTGTGAACTCGCCGGAGGACGCCCTCAAGACCTTTGGCAACAGTGGTATTGACCAACTGGTAATGGGGCCTTTCCTGGTGAGCAAGCCGGACTGAAACACAGCTCTGTACGGGGTATGGCTACCTGGAGGGAATCTGTCATCGAGTGGCTCGATTGGATCTAGCGATGCATGACAGGTATCCTGTTTTCTAATCACCCTCTAGCCAAAAAGCGCTTGATAAAGCGCTTTTTTGGTGTTGTGATAGGCTCGTTACCTTGACTTGACCTGTCAATGACATAGTCCGTTCGTGTAAAGGAGTCAACCATGTCCAATAACACCTACGCCATCCCCCCACGGCGGCGCTCTGGTGGACCGCGTTCTACGCGGCACACACCATCTGTGGAGCACTCCTTACCGCTCTGAGAGGGTGACTTCAACTTCTCGCCCGGCGCCTGCACAATGGCAGCCGGGATGCCGATGATAGCTGCTACGATGCCAATGATTGTCAGGATATCCATGAGATATGCTCCACTCCGCAGCTCAGAGACGTCCGGTTCTCCCCGTTCGGTAGCCTGTTGGGCCTGCGCTTCGACGGGCGCCAGCAGCTCCAGAAGGATTGGCAGCCAGGGATTCACCTCCTCCGGCGACAGATAAAGCGCGTCGGCGTCGTCGCGTTCCAGCAGGTTGAACAGGTCGCGCTCCAGCTCCCACATCTCCGCCTGGGCTTGATCGCTCAGCATCGGGTGATCGGCGTAATAGGCCTCCAGTCGAGCCTTTTTGGCCGGATCGGCCATCTGTGCCCTGATCCACGCTTCCGCTTCGTCAATGCTCATTCCGCCAGCCAGGTAGACCTGTGGTGAAAAAGACGCATGGTGCCCGCTTGATCTTGATGGCAAAAGGTAGTAAAATGTAGCTACCTATGTGGCCCTTGCCCAACAGCGCGATGC
>Ga0114922_10001686_pt1 | contig 20880 bp, 22 predicted proteins | sample AartaG_FD_100975 | JGI IMG/M metagenome (GOLD analysis project Ga0114922, IMG submission 100975) | Deep subsurface microbial communities from Aarhus Bay to uncover new lineages of life (NeLLi) - Aarhus_00045 metaG | ecosystem: Environmental > Aquatic > Marine > Oceanic > Sediment | place...
GCTTCGGTTTCAACGGCTTCGGTTTCAACGGCTTCGGTTTCAACGGCTTCGGTTTCAACGGCTTCGGTTTCAACGGCTTCGGTTTCAACGGCTTCGGTTTCAACGGCTTCGGTTTCAACAGATTTGGCCTGCTGTTCAGTTGGCTGGCCCGAGTCAGAGGTTATTTGTTCAGGCTCATCCACCTTTTCTTGTGGTTCTGTAATCTTGCCTATATCAGCATCAGAAAGGACTATCTGAGGAGGCGTTGGAGTTTGCTTCTGGACGGGCCTGGAAGCTTGTTCTTCAGCAGCCCATTGAACTCTGCGTAAACTCAAACCGATTTTACGGGCCTCATTATCAACTCTTAGAATCTTGACCTCGATTTCGTCACCCAACTTAACAATGTCCTGAGGTTTCTCAATTTTATGGTCGGCAAGTTCAGAAATATGCAACAGGCCTTCCAAATCAGGTTCAAGTTCAACAAAAGCACCAAAATTAGTAAGCTTCGTCACCGTGCCTTTAATAATTTGGCCTGGAATATATTTCTCCGGAATCGCACGGATCCAAGGATCTTCGGCCAACTGCTTTACCCCCAGAGATACCCGTTTTCTTTCTTCATCGACTTCAAGGACAAGACATTTTACCTCCTGTCCTTTTTGCAAAGCCTCACTGGGATGCGTATACTTTTTCGTCCAACTTAAATCTGAAATGTGTATCATTGCATCAATACCCGGCTCTATCTCCACAAATGCACCGAAATTGGTCAAAGACCTTACGATGGCGGTGACAACAGTACCGAGAGGATATTTCTGGGCAGCAACGGTCCAAGGATTGGTTTCAGTTTGCTTTAGGCCGAGAGAGATTTCCTGCTTTTCTTTGTTGACACTGAGTACAACGGTTTCGATTTCGTCACCGAGATTGAGCACCTCGTTCGGATGAGTCAGTCGCTTAGTCCAGCTCATTTCGCTGATATGTACCAAGCCTTCAATTCCGTCTTCAAGCCGGACAAAGGCGCCATAATTCATCACATTTACAACCTTTCCTTTCACCCGAGCTCCAACTGGATATCGCTCATTCACAGTTTCCCAAGGGCTGGGAGTTTTTTGTTTTAGTCCCAGTGAAATCTTTTCTCCTTCTTTATCGACACCGATAACAACACATTCAATTTCCTGATCAAGCTGAACCACCTCTGAAGGATGTGAGATTCTACCCCAGCTCAAATCGGAAATATGCAGCAGGCCGTCTACACCACCCAAATCGACGAATACACCAAAGTCTGCGATGTTTTTCACGACACCTTTTCTCAATTGCCCGACTTCAATCTCTGCCAAGATTTTTTCCTTGCTGCTTTGGCGTTGTTCTTCAATAAGTTTACGTCTTGAGACAACAATGTTTCGACCTTCGACATCAATTTTGAGAATTTTGCATTGTACTTCCTTGCCAATAAATCTGCTGATATCACCCGGTTTTCTGATGTCGACCTGTGAAGCCGGCAAAAACACAGGCACCCCGATATCGACAAGCAAGCCCCCCTTAATGCGTCTTATAACCCTGCCGCTAACCACATCACCTTCTTTTTTTGTATTGATAATCGTCTCCCAGCCCCTGATGCGGTCGGCTTTACGTTTACTCAAGAGGATAAGTCCGCCTTCGGAGTCTATATCTTCCAGAAGGACTTCGATGTCCTTGCCCGGTGAAATCTCATCAGGACTCTCAAATTCGCTTGCATCAACAACCCCCTCGCTTTTCAGGCCCACTTCGACAATAACATCATTTCCAATTTGGGATACGATTGTACCTTTAAGGATGGTTCCCGGCAGACGTGAATCCACCTTAGTCTGCAGAACCTCTTCCAGGAATTCACTTTCTTTGTCTGTGAACATTTGATTGACCTGCTGGTCAATCGCCTCTTGTGACAAACCTAATTTGTTAGTTATATTTCTATCTACCATAAACATAAATTCCTCTGTGGAGTTTGTTCATTAGGCTTATCTGCGCCCCACATTTACGCCGATAAGCCACTACACAACCGTGTAGAGACATAATAAAGTCCCCTTTAGCCGTTTGCCACGGCATCAAAAGCCTTCAGATTTTCTACAAATTCGGTTATTATCCATTCAGGCGTCGAGGCACCTGCCGTAACGCCTGCTATATTTTTACCAAAAAGTATACTTTTATCAAGTTCATTCCAGTTTTGCAAATGAAACGTTTGGCTATTATATTTTTTGCAAATCTCGGCCAATTTGCAGGTATTAGCACTTTCCAAGCCTCCGAGCACAAACATTACATCCACCTGCTTGCACAATCTGACAGCTGATTTTTGCCTTTTTATCGCCTCTCGACACAGAGTATTGATTACTTTCAATTCGTTAAAGCCGAACTGAACTATAGCACCAAGCATTTTACCAAAGTATTCGGGGCTCTGAGTAGTCTGGCAAACAATTCCTAACTTACTATTTTGAGGTAACTTATGCAAATCCGATTCATCGGCAACCACAATGACCTCCTCAGCACAGCCTACAACTGCCTGGACCTCAGGATGATTTTCATTGCCGATAACCACCACCTTATAACCAGCATTACTCAACTGCACAGCTATTCTCTGAACTCTTTTGACCAATACACAGGTGGCATCAACAATTTCGAGTCCTTTTTCCTTAATCCTGGCTATCTGTCCAGGGGCGACACCATGAGAGCGGATAAGAACCGTCCCTGATTGGATTTCCTGCACATTATTGACGGTTTTTAGCCCGCTTTTTGCCAATCGTTCAACCATATCTTTGTTATGGATGATAGGGCCGAGACTATAAACATTTTTCCTCTGCGCAAGTATTTTTTCAGCTGTATTAATAGCATTGCTAACGCCTGGACAAAATCCACAGTTTTCGGCAACGATGACTTTCATAACGAATCTACTACTATCGAAATCAATAGTTATATGCTTTTTTGCCTTGTTTTATTCTGCAATCATTTTGCATTTGGCAAAGTGTGTCGGTTAAAGTCTTTGCCAGGTCTCTGTCGCTCATTTTCCTAATTTGCTCAGCTGTTATAGCCTTGCCGTAGTTAACCACAATGGTTGCCCCAGGCGAAAATATCTTTTTATGCCTTGGCCAACACTCAAAGGCCCCGTCAATAAGTACCGGCACAACTGCTGCTTTCCCTCGTCTGGCCAAGAGACCAAAGCCCGGCTTGAAAGACGCAATTTTCCCATTGCTGGTACGAGTACCTTCCGGGAAAAGACAGACACCTTTGCCTTGTTTGAGTTTGCTGATGATATTCTTCACCGCAGACAAATCTGGTTGGCCTCTTTTGACTGGTATTGTATTGACCGAAGAAATCAGCCGTCCAAAAAACCAATGTGCAAAAAGCGTATCACGTGCAAGAAAATACAAATGCCGCTTCAATGGCACACCGCATAAGACAGGGTCAAGATAGCTTTGGTGATTACTAATGAGTATAAAGGCGCCTTTCTTGGGAACATTTTCTTTGCCGTAGATGCGCAAACAAAAAAACAGAATACAAAACATTCTGCAAATCCAGCGCGCGAGCCAGAACCATCTTGCTTTCAGGTTTGCTTTAAACATTTCTCTTTTACACAACACAAAAGTTTTTCCACAACCTCTTTTATACTTAAATCGGTGGTGTCGACAATAATAGCATCATTAGCGGGTTTTAAGGGGCCAACAGTTCTGTTTTCATCACTTTTATCCCTATCTTCGATGATTTTTTGTATTTTCTCAAGACTTTCACTGTTTCCTTTAGCTCGCAGTTCAACCTGTCTTCTCCTTGCCCTTTCACTTTTATCAGCTGTAAGATAAAATTTAATATCGGCATCTTGAAAAACCACCGTGCCCTGGTCCCTTCCTTCGGTAATGATTCTCTCCTTGCCAGCTGCTAATTGTCTCTGCAATTGTACTAATCTGTTCCGGAGCTTTGCTGACGAGGCAATATACCGAGCCTTGGCGGTAACTTCCGGCTGACGTATTTGCTCAGTAACATCAACACCATCAATGCAAACGGTTATTTTTCTTCCTCGAGTCACAAATTGAAATTCAACATCATCTAAAATGGAAAGCAACTTTTCTTCATTGTTCATATCGGTGCCAGCCCGAATCGCAGCGAGCGTCACGGCTCGATACATTGCGCCAGTATCAAGAAAGCTCACGCCGAGCCTTTCAGCCAAAAGCTGAGCTACGGTACTTTTACCACTTGCTGCGGGTCCATCAATTGTAATAATCAAACCTGCCATCTTAAAAATCAACCTGTTTCATAAACTCGGGCACTGCAGTTCTATCAACCTTGACAACGATAATACTTGTGTCATCGACCTGTCTGGCAAGTCCTACAAAGCGCCTTCTGAATCTAAGGATATTTTTAACCATCTGCTCTGCCGAGCCAGCAGTAAGTTTTTTTGCGGTTTCCAACAAACTTTGCTTACCCCAAAATTCATCATCAAAGTTAGCGGCATCAATTAAGCCATCGGTATAGAACAGTAAACAATCACCATCTTTTAGCTGCAAGCTCTCAATCTCATATTCTGCCTGTGGTTCGACTCCAAGCACAAAGCCGCCTTTTTCCAATGCCATAATTTTCCCATTTCTTATCAGCACAGTCGGCTCATGCCCACAATTGCAATAGGTTATAGTCATATCCTCTACATCAATATCTGCATAAAACAACGTGATAAACTCGCCATCCTTGCACTCTTGACACACCATTTTATTAAGTCTACCGACGATGTTCAGTATGGACTCACTGCATAGCTGGACATCGGCGTAGGCCCGCACAGCACCGCGAAACAAACCCATCATAATGGCTGCGGGAATACCTTTGCCTATAACATCAGCAATCACGACCGCGATGCGATTTTCGCCGATTTGAAGAAAGTCATAAAGGTCGCCGCCGACATCGAAACAGGGAATATAGGTAGCTGCTATATCGAGGCCTGGTATCAATGGGGGGTTTTGCGGAATCATTCTTCGCTGAACGACTCCGGCCAGGTGCATCTGCTCGGCGATGCGTGCGCCCTCGATTGCCTCTGTGTAGAGCTTTGCATTTGTTACTGCAATGGCACACTGTGAGGCAACGGCTCTGGCGAGACTAATATCATCATCATCAAAGCGTTTTGGTTTGGGGCTATAGAGGCGGAGTACGCCGATTGGCCTATCTCTGAATTTCATCGCGACAGTGAGCTGGCTGACGAGACCCTCTTTTATAGTTGCCTGTTTATATTTTACGCGGTCGTCGACGCGCATATCATCCAGGACAACGGCCTGTCCGGTGAAGGCCGCTTTGACAACGGGGTCATTTTTTGAGACTACACCTTTATTGCGATATTGCTCGCTGAGGCCGTAGGTGCTTCGCATTTTCAGGTCGGCCGCATCTTCGTCCAGCAGGCGGATAGAGCAGGCCTTGACGGAAGTCACCTTTACCGCAGCTTCGGCGAGCTTGTCGAGGGCTTCCTGGAGCGAGAACCGACCCGCTACGAGCGTGGTAAGCTGGTAGATTTGCTCATCCCGTTCAATCTGTTTTTTTGTCTTTTCTGCCATAACCGGATGCCATTTAGAAACGATGAATTATACTCAAAACAGGCGCTTCGGTGAACTTAAATCTGCTTTAGTATGGCCGCTTGTCTTAAAAGGTGCTTTAGGTTAATATGTAAAATATGACGGGTAATACCGCCAAACATATAATTTTTAGCGGCCGAGTCCAGGGCGTGGGCTTTCGGTTCATCGCACACAGCATAGCTAATCGCTATAGATTAGCGGGCTTTGTCCGTAACCAGCCTGATGGCACAGTTGAGATGGTTATCCAGGGAGCTGCTGAAGATATCGATGACTGTATTGCGGACATGAAAGAAAATTTCAGCGGTTATATCAGGGAAACACAGATAGAAGAAGCTCCCTGCGACCCTCAATATAAAGAGTTCAAAATCACGTTTTAATTCGCCTATCGCTAACACACCGGCATTTATTTAGCGGAACAAATCAGCCGTCATTTCAATCAAATGCGCATATAGCTGGAGGTAAAAATCGAAAAATTCGTAAATTTTTTTACTTCTTTACCGACAACAAGTTAGCACTTTTTGTCACATCGTGCGGAGGGGTTTTTTCGCATCAAACGCGCAAGTAGCTCCAATAGTGGCTACGACGAAAACAGCCAATTGGAAATTTGGAAGTCGAAAATAAAGGGGGCCTTTTATGGGATTTGACCTTCGTATCTTTGGAGACCGGCAGCTTGATACAGATTATATAGAGTGGCTTGTTGATGAACGGTCGATAGAGATTCAGTCACACTTTGCTAAGCTGTGGGAATATTACACAAACCGGACGATAGAAATCGACGGTTGTGGCGCTTTTGAGAGAAAAGTGAACGAATGGGGTCGGTGCTACGTTCAGGCACAGGAGTTCGGGCTTCCGACAAGGATAACAGGGCTTGTTCACTCAGCAAACACAGGGGTGTTTGGCGGAAAGGCGGTCAAAGACATACAACGAAAAGAGGTGGTAATAGAGAACGATATCGCATGGCGAATAAATGCTGCGGTGGACTTTCTGTTTGGAAAGCCCATAAGCTTCGTTTCCAAATCGCCGGATAGCCAAAAACGCGCAGAAATTGAATCTATCCTAAAGGCGGTGTTTGAGGCCAACGGCGCTATCGTATTTTTTCAGGATATGGCGGTGCTCGGAAGTGTTTACGGTTTTGTCGATTGTCTTGTCAGGCCTGGTGGTGAAATATTAGAACAATTCCTCTGCTCCTCCAAAACTCTCCCACTCAACAATGTGCTGCAATTGGCACAAACGATCGGCTTGGAACTTATTGAAGCACCAAGAGCACTGCCTATTCTGGATGAGAACGATTATAAAAAAACTAAATATTACCTCCAACACTTCCACCAGAAGAAAAACTCTGTCGGCAAGAAGAACACTTTTCTTGCCAGATTGTTGTCACAAGATAAACGAAACAGCAATAGACGTCAGACGACCGCAGTAACAGAGATTAGCTCGGCAACAGCGTGGCAGAGATATGAGAATAAAGAATTAGTAGGGGAAGGTGAATTGCCATGGGGTTTTCTACCGGTGGTTCATATCCAGAATATTGCTGTACCATACTACTACGAGGGCTTGAGCGATGTTGAGCCGATGATACCCCTGCAGGACGAGCTTAACACGAGATTGAGTGACAGGGCAAGCAGGATTACGTTCCAATCTTTTAAGATGTACTTAGGCAAAGGGATAGAGGGCTTTGAGGACAGGCCTGTATCACCCGGTAGAATGTGGCATACTGATAATCCGGAGGCAACTATCGAAGAGTTTGGCGGAGATGCGGCAACACCAAGCGAATATACGCACATTGTTGAAATTCGAGAAGCGATGGACAAGGCCAGTGGCATAACGCCCTTGGTGGCTGGGGTGTTGAGAGACAAGGTCGGCAATCTTACAAGTGCGGTGGCGCTTAGATTGACGCTTATGGGAACATTGTCAAAGAACGAACGGAAGAGATTTACATACGGGGAAGGGCTCAAAAAAATCTGTCGGATGGTTTTGGAAATACTCGACAAAGCAGACATCTACAAAACCAGCAGAGCAGATAAAGAGGTTGATATTATTTTCCCCAGTCCACTACCTGAAAACATGATGGAAAAATTAAAGGAGGCTCAGATCAAGAAAGAGCTGGGCGTACCAACTGAGCAGGTGCTCAGAGAATTAGGTTATGCGTTCACGAAAGAAAATTAAGAGGGGCTCCAAATGCACTTGATTGCGTTTAGGGTCCCAGACAGAAGTCTACGCAGGAGGTTATATGAGTCCTATTGACACAGAAGAAACAATTTTGTCAGAGACAGAAGCGGGACAGGCTAACAATGAGAGCGATAACTTGAAGCTTGTCCCGGTGTCCGAATCAATCCGCTATCGAAAGAGAGCACAGAGTGCTGAGAAGAAAATGGAGACTTTGACCAAGCAATTGATGGAGGCAAAATCAGAGGCCAAGAAGATGGCTGAGCAGTTGAATAGTATTGGTCTCGAACAGAAACTAACGCATAAATTGGCTGCTGCTGGGGCAGTCGATTTAGAAACGACTCTGCTAATTGCCAAAGCCAGAATAGAAGGTCGAGACGAGGCGGATTTGGACGGTGTGATTGAGCAGTTGAAAAAAGAGAAGCAATATCTGTTTGCCGGCACCGGTGGGATCGCAATGACAAAAAAGACTGCGGGAGCTAAAGAGCGGATACAAGATAACCAAACGATTCTCGAAAGAGCTGCTAATAAGGCAGCAACCACAGGTAACCGAACAGATTTGCAGGAGTATCTGAAACTGCGAAGAAATTTTCTATAGCGTATAAGTATTTAGCAAATAGTAAAAGAAAACGAGTTTTGGTTTTGCAGGAACAACAAAAGTAAATAGAAGGAGACAAACAAATGGCTTTTACAGGAAAAGCAACATATTCAGCAGGTACGACTCTGCCGGAACTGGCAGAGGACGTATCGGATTTAATTGGAATAATTTCGCCTTATGAGACACCCTTGCTGGATGCTTTAGGCGACCCGATGAGAGAGGCGACAAGTACGCATCACGAATGGCTTGAGGATGAACTCTTGCCTAATAAGGATGCTATCAACGACAGTACCTATACTGACCCAGCTGCAGACACCGACTTTGTGGTAGATAATGGCGACAGGTTTCGCGTAGGGGACCAGATACAGGTGGAAGGGTCAGAGGAATTGATGTTTGTAACGGGCATCAATGGCGATACGCTGACGGTTGTTCGTGGATATGCTGGTACTACGCCAGAGGATTTGGCTGATAATCAGGTAATCAACATTCTTGGAAATGCGGCTCTTGAAGGGGCGGATAAACCCAATGCAAGATTTACCAACCGCACAAGATATGGTAACTACACACAGATATTTACCGCCACGGTGGAAGTTAGCAGGACAGATATGGCTGCAAGCCAATTGGGTCTTGCTGACGAGATGGATTATCAGAAACAGGAACGGTTACGAGAGTTAATCAGGGACCTGGAAAATACGGTAATCAACGGTGGCCAGACGACAAGCAATCCAGAAGGCAGCAGTTCTGTAAGAAGGTCGATGAATGGTATTATTCAACATACCTCGATGAATGCGTTTCATACCGGCGACAGTGGTTTTCCAGCAGGCAATGATCTTGACGAGTCCAAGATTAATTACACGCTCAGAAAGATTTGGGAAAACAGTAACGGCAATGTGGATTTGATTGTGGTTGGTGGTTTTCAGAAGCGAAAGATAAACGCTTTTTCGGCTGACAGTCGAACCTATGCAGCAAATGATACTACTTTTACTGATATGATTAGTATCTACGAAAGCGATTTTGGTGTTTGCAAGATTGTTACGACACGATGGATGCCACAAGATGCAGCGTTGCTGCTGGATTCATCACGTATCAGTGTCCTACCATTGGCTGGGCGGAGCTTCCATTTCAAGCCATTAGCAAGCGGTGGTGACTATGAGTGTGGTGAACTCATTGGCGAATATACTGTTGAGCTCAAAAACGAAGCATCGCACGGGCTTATTCGCGGTTTAACTACCAGCTAACAGTGGGGGCTTACAGGACGCAACATAATGCGTCTTGGCAAGTGTGCCCAAAGGCTATGTAGAGTCTTTGGGCACCTGACCCCGCCGATTACACAAAAAAGGAACTAAGAAAATGGTTAATTTTTCAAACGATGTGGACATTTTAAAATACGAGCCGGTGTTATTTGGAGAATTACACTTGCCGGGGCAGGTATTCGCCTCCGGAACAGGTGGAATGCTAAGTGGGACAACATTTACCGCCAGCAATGCAAATTTTATTAACGCTTCTGTAGCAGCCTGTGGAGTTATATATTTGCAATCTGCTGATGGGACGCTAGATGGTGCATATGAAATAGTTTCGATTGATTCGGCAACACAACTCACGGTTTCAGTACTCAGGGCAGAGCCGGATGATGAACCGATAGTCCCACCAGCAACTATCGATATATCCTACCGCATCAGTACATTCAGGCCACAAGCCAGCGAAGCTGCTTTTCAACTAACCGAATACTTCGGCATTAAACCGGGTAATCCTGCAAGCATCTATGAAGCTGAAGACATTTTGGATACAGATGTGCTAAAGAGGGCATCGGTCTTTGCGGTTATGTCAAGCGTCTACGCGATGTTGGCCAGCAAAGTTAAAGACGAGAATTTCTGGAAGAAGAGTCTACACTATCAGAAACTCTTCGAGAGAGCGAGAGAACGGTGTCGGCTCAGTATTGATGCCAGCGGCGATGGGTTAGCTGATATCACAAAGGTAGGAGCGAGTGTAAGGCTGGCGCGGGATTAATTTGTGAAGGAATATGAAATGGGCACGACTTTGGATGGGCAAAATCTATTTGACGAACAGAACCTAAAGATCGAACTGGGCACCATTAGTCGAGATTCAATAGAGAGAACGATACCTGGGCTGGATGGTGTGCTCAGTATTGATATAGGTGGGCGCAGCAGGGAAATAAGACAAAGAGGGGTATTACGGGCTAAAAGTCGGTCTCAAATGGATGACAAGATCAGTGGAATCTCGGCTTATATGGACGGCAATATCCACACGCTGGCAACAGGTGGTGCTAAAAAATTTGATAATCTCCGGATGGATGTTTTTAAAGTAACAGAAGAAAAAATAAGCGGGGATGGTCTTTGCAGCGATTATGAAATCGTTTACACACAGTTAGTAGTTTAGCAGATTATGGTACTTATCAACAGTGGTATAGAGAACGTAAAGGCATTTGAATTGCCCTGCAGCGTCTGGTCAAGTGGCAGATATATCGGCGCTCCACGGATAGCCTTGGTAAAATGGCGATCCTCTTGGTCCAATATGTTCTACCAAGTTTACGTCAATGGCCAGTATGCAGGGGCGACGGTTGACAGCCAGCAACGACAAATGACTGTTCAGATTCCTACTTCTTTGGAGGTCCCGGTTCGAATTGAAGTTTTTGCTGTTGCAGTCGAAGAGGCGGATACTGATTTTAGCAGCGATATTGATACGTCGGCAGGTCAAAGCGGCCGGGTAAGAATCAGAGTATTGCGCGGACAAAATCTACCGATTGGCGTAACTGCTCAGATCTACTTTGATAACGGTACAGGCGAAATCGATTATGACAGTTCCCTTAACAACTCACCGATAAGGGTCTGGCCGGTTTGGCAAGACAAGGCAGGATTTGGAATGAGCAGGTTCGGTGCAAGCGATTTTGGCTATGACTCGGCGGCAGCGGTTGGGTTTGGTAAGGGCAGTTTTGGCAACGGTCAGTTTGGCCTTGATGCTGATACGTTCGAATGGGTAAGTCCACCTATGCAAACCGGAGAATATAAATTTGCTGTAAAGATTACCGACAAAGTCGGTAACGAAAGCAGCATTGAGACCGACACAATTACAGTGATACCTGCAGCAAGACCTGCTGAGCGGATAAGCATATCTTCATTCGATAAACAAACAAATAAATTGGTTTTAAACGTCTCGTAATAAGAACTGACAAGGAGAATACTATGGCCGAAGTGTACCCATCTGACAATGAGTTGTTAAATATACAATCGGATAGTGAAACTGGCGTCGAATATATACCAACCGGCACATCACCCTATTATCTGCACTTTAGAAAACTATTGTATCGGTTGATTCGTGCGACAAAACGGGCAAACGACTTGAGAGTCTATGATGAGGGTGGTCTGGATATCGGCGTAAAAGGAGGCAAGTTCTGGGTGGGGACGGAGCTAATCAGCTATAGTGGTTCATCCGGCAACACCCTGGCAGATGATAAAGAGAACATTTATGTTTATCTCGATTCGTCGGGTAATCTCCTCACCGATGAATATAGCAGCTTTCCGAATATGGCAACTACCCCGCATATCCGTTTGGCAATAGTGGTTACTTCGAACGGGGACATCGATTCGATAACGGACTGCCGGTCGGGCCATAATATTGTGATGCCGTTCGGTGCTGGCGGAGTTAAAAAGACAATCGAGGCCCACGAGGGTGATGACACACTGATGGCGGCTGAATCAGGCAGCATCCACACAAATCTCGGGGCAACAGGGACGGTTACACTTACACTGCCTTCGTCGGCTCCATCTGGAACAGTATTTACGTTTGCTGTTCAGACAGCCCAGGAGCTGCGGATTGACCCCAGCACGGCAGCAATCAGGGATGACAGCGGCCAGACAGCCGATAAGTACAAATCCGCAAATGCAATCGGGGAGTGTCTTACGATTGTCGCTGATTCAAACGGCGACTGGGTAACGATTGCCAAGAATGGCACCTGGACTGAGGAAGTGTAAATGGAATGTCCAAAGGAAATATTTGCTGAAATATATCGGCAGAGCTTGTTGTTGAGGCCGATATGCAAAACGACCAAATTGAAGACGGCGTTTAATAAATATGAAGAGGCGCTAACCGAATTAAAACTACAGCTTGAACACAATATGAAAACAAATAAATGCAAGGTAAGTTCTTAAGAGCTAATGGGAAGAAAATGTATTAAATGCGGCGATTGTTGCGAGTTTATAGCTGTTGGATTTACACTCGATGAAGTCAGAAACAATCTAAATTTTCCCGATCGTAACTTCATCTTAGCACATTGGACACCAAGGCAAGCACCAAAGAGTAAGTTGAATCCACTGATGTCGGACAAATGTTTCAATGGTTACTTGTGGTATGAATGTGATTTGTTTGACCACAAAACTCGACTTTGTAGAGACTATGAAAATCGGGCAAATATTTGTAGGGAATATCCGAGTAAATACCATAAGCTGGAAGGTCTTATATCTTGCCGGTGTGGTTTTATACCAGAGGAGAAAACACTATGAATTATTATTTTGGAGATTCGGATTATACAATTCATGTTGACGATGCAAATGGTAACGATGCAAATGATGGTAGGTCATTCGCTAATGCTAAAAAAACAATCAATTCTGCCCTAACAGCGTGCCCCGATGGAGGCGTGATAGTTATTTGGCCTGGAACCTATAACGAACAGATCGACCTTTTGACTGCGGGAAAGACAATAACACTTCTGGGGATGAGCAGAAATAAAACCATCATAACTCAATCGGGTGGCAATGAGACAATCCCTACGACTTATGATGGTTGTAAGCTCGAAAACTTGACAGTCAAACAAACCGGCACGGGAAGGTGTATTCATATATCCGGTAAAGATAGTTTGGAGTTTATAGATTGTGATTTTATTTGCACCGGGGACATGGTTATTGATGGCAGTGCCAGCTATAAGGCCAGTTTCAAAAATTGCTATTTGTTTGGCGAATACGACACAATTTTTATGGGCGAAGAGCTCATCGTCGATGGCTGTATACTTGTAACAGATGGCACTTATTCCGGCAGCGATGATGCTCGTATTATAAGATGTGCTTCGGATTTCACAGCTAAAATACTTGTTAAGGATAGTATCCTTTATGCTCAGCCCAGCTACAGAAAAGCAACCGGTAAAAGTCCAGAATTATATGAGAGTGACAGGAACTTGTATTGTATTTATGGTAATACAATGGATGAACTTGTAGTCTTAGAAAATTCAATTTTGATAGCTGATGGATATAAGCCTACTGGCGCACACACAAGTTCCTACTGTTCTGGCAATGCAGCTTGTGTTGGTTTGATAGATAGGCTTGTCGCCAAGAATTGTATTTTCTTTTCACGTACCGACGAAAATCAATCTGCTACGGATGCCTACGGTCTGAAAAATTGTAATGCCCAAATAAGCAATTGTTCAATTATAGTTTCAGGTGCAGATGCTTCATATGATTTCTATGCAGATTCAGCTCAAACTATTTATCTTGTAAACACCAGATATAATTCAAGTCAAATAGGTGCCAATGTTACGGTCAATGCCGTGCCATCTGGTATGACTTTTGAAAAGGCAGCTAAATCACTCGTCAATAAGGCCATTCAAAATAAAAATACCGGCGCAATCGATTATTACGACGATGATGGCCAAACCATTCTTTTTACTCACATGCCTATTGATGACGAATCAACTATTACGAGGACACCGAGTTGATGGAGATTAGATTATTAAGAAATGCCCTTTTTTCCGGCATGACTTCCAACGCATTTAAGCTTGGTACGGTCTTAACTCTGGGCTGGTTCTGGGTCCGAGTTGCTGGCTGCTCTGTGCTCTATCGCGGCAGCAGTATGGAGCGAATAGACTTTGAAAACATTTTGACCGTGGCAGGGCCACAAGCCAGCCTAATCTCACCGCCCAGTTATGTAATGCATAACAACGATACGAGTTATTATTATGTCCTTCGTCGAAGCAATGTTTGCGGCGACGAAGAACATACCTTAGCTGCTGCGGTCAAAGTTTCAATAGATGCCGATGGTGAACTGGCAAAGCCACGGCCGAATAGTATTTGTGAGATAAAAGCCCAACAAGTAGACGGTAATAAGGTACGACTTACTTGGTATTATTGTCCCATAGAACAGCAATCGGAGCCAGTGCACTTCAAGGTTTATTATGATGCCGGAACCGGTCAAATTGACTATGAAAACCCCCTTGCCACAATTCATTATGCAGGTGAGAGGTTTTACAGCTACCAAAGTGAGCTCCTTAACACAGGTGAATACCGGTTTGCCGTAAGGGCTGAAGATGCTGCCGGCACAGAAAATTGTTCTTTAGCTCGGATAAAAATCCAACTTGATACCACCAAACCTGACGCAATCGATATTCTAACTATTGAAGCCATCTAATAGCTTAAAGGGTTTTTTTATGTCTAACAGAATCGACTTTTTCCAATCAGCTCAAATACAGTTGGCATTACCAGCATCGACGGTCTCGATTTTGTTAGAGGGAAGCTTGTGTCCTATTCTTGAACTGGTGGAGATTGTGCGTGGCGACTGGCCGGAGTTTAGCTGGGCCAGATTAGCTTATAACCCAGCAGCGTATCCCGATGTCAGCTTAATCGCTACCGAAGAAATTGAGGTTAAGCTTATGATTGGAAAACCTATTTGCATCTGCCAGATCTATAACGGTACTGCACCCGGCGCAGCAGCTTTCAGCTTTCCTATCTTTGAAGGCCAAATAGAAAGCATTGAGACAAAGTTTGGTCCTGATGGCGAAAAGGTGGAAATCGTAGCCAAGGATTTTAGTGCAAATTTAAAACGCATCACAGTTTATGGTCAGCGAGCGGGCAACTCTGACGGCTCGACTTTGTTTCTGGCTGGCGTTGATACCATCTTTAATCCAAATGGAAAAACCAACGCTACTAGCGATTTAATAGATAATAACGGTCACAGTTATACGGTATTTGGCGATAACCCTTCACAGACCAAACTCTGGAGCTATGCTCAGGCAATCGATTATCTACTCTGCGAATACCTACCGAACGGTCAATTGCAAACACCACGCATTGAACAGTTACAAGCGCTGACCGAAAATCAGATAGTTCGCGACCTTGATGTAACAGGCTTGAATCTGTCAGAAGCACTGCATCGGTGCTGTGATAGGATAGGCCTCGGGTTCAAATTCGTTCCCCGGCCTGAGTCGAGCGGGCCTCGGCAGGCAGTTGTATTTTACAGGCCCGGCACAGGCAGGACAGTTGAGCTAAATTACCAGCAAGCGGGAGAACAATTTAGCATTTCAAAGACAAATATCGCAACATTGCATAGCAAGAAAAATTTCTGGCCAATAACGCACAAGTACATTGGTCAGGGTGATTTCAAAGTTTATGAGGCTACGTTCGATTTGGTAAAGGCTTGGGATCCTGGGGACGAAGACACTTATTATGATAAATTTTCACCCTCGACCAACCCAGATTTCTACCAAGTAAAAGATGTTTACCGCAAATGGTGTCTCAATGAGGCAGGTGACTACAGCGGGCCACCTTATAATCAAGGCGAGGCATTTGATTTTTCGAAGGTTTTTGAGGGTAGTAACTTTACTCGTCATCGTAGGCGTTTCTGGCCAACCCTGACCACTGACAAAGAGGGAAAGTCATTAGGTTACTTCTTGCAGGTCTCTTTCGACAACGGTTTGCATTGGTGGCAGTATCTTTATGCTTTTAATAATTTGCTTGATGAATGTGGTGTGTGGCTTAGCAGCGACCAGCTGGATGTTGACACATGGGTTGGAGCTTTAAAGGGAGTATTGAAATTTCGGATAACTGCATCGGTAATCAGCGATGAAAGATTAAATTGCATAGTTGCCGATGGCCCGGTTGATTCTACAGCACCCGTAGTTGAACATATTATTACACTCCCCCGTCAGTTTAAATATCGCAAGGTTTCCAGCAGGAGTATCTTCGCGAAAACCAACGATGAAACACTTGGTGTACCGGATGAGGTTGATGATTCTACGGCTCTATATGAATTTGTGCGTAAGAGAGCACAGGCAAGATCCGAGACCATTGAGACCATTGATATTCAGGCTCCGTACATAGCCTTCGATTACCACGTCGGCGATAAAGTGACATCCAGCCCGGAAAGTAGGGACTTGCTTAGCATAAGAAACGACAACCGAAGTATTAGTTTGATAGAACGGTTGCGTATGGATTTTAGAAATCAGTGTACCAACCTGAAAATTATCCGCAAAAGGAAGTGTCAGTTATGAGTAATGGGGCTAATACTTCAGATACCCAACAGTTACTGGAAAGACTTGCTCGTGTCGGTTCTCAAGACAGAGGTGAAATATCTGTTGTTGCCTCACCAGGTGCCAGGGTTGCCGCCTGGGCTGTCAAAATCAAGAGTTTATCATCATACAATGTTTATAATGTGCGGGCTGTAGAAATAGGCGACCCAGGTTCGCTACCGGTGGAGATTGGAGAACAGATACAGGCGGTTAACCTGGCGGAATCGTTTCTTGAGGATGGTCAACTATCGGCTGGAACTTATGCAGTCATGTCCAGAGCGGGTAACAAGAATGTTTTCTATGCCCAAGTGTGAAAATGGTTAAAGATAATTCGAAAAGCTGGCAGTTTAATCGGCAGATAAATATTTCGGTGCTGGTTCAGTTGGCATTTTTAGCTTCTCTGATTGTAGGCAGCTGGGTCAATTTACAAAGACAGCTTGATTTATTACAGCGCGATGTCTCAATGCTTCTGCAATGCCAAAAGAATTTTGCGGCGAAGCTCGAATCACTCTCGGCCAAAAGTATATCATATGAATACCGCTTACGCGCTATCGAGAAGCAATTTCCCAAAGCTGACATAGAATTAAGCGAATCAAGCCATATTCCCCGAAGTCAGTGACCCAAGCAACAAGTAAAGTAAAGGAGAAAGATGATGAGACATATTTCAGTAATGCTAATTTTGGTGGTGGCTCTATCGGCTGGCTGTGATAGCCTGCGTTTCGCACCAGGCGAGGCACAGAAGAAAAATGCCTGGTTACATAACCGCACGGCGATAATAACTGCGGAAACCACCAGGAGTGAAAACGCCTCAGAAAAGCTGCAAACATTGACCAGACTTTCAGAATTACAGAGCAGGGCATTTACGTTTTATTATGGCCTGCCTAAGGAATTTCCAGAAGCCGATACTGTCGAAGATATACTGACAGAATCAAACTGGCAGCTTGCCCGCACAGCGTTGAGCGAATCGGCTGACCGGCCCGACACATGGCAGTTAGCCGACAATATGCTTGAATTGGCCATTGCTATCTGCGCTCTGTTAGGCGGTGTCTACGGCACAAAGGCAGTTCGGTTCTTAACAGCAGCCAGGGTAAAGTCGCAGGCCTTGCGGGAGATTATTACAGGCAATGAACTTTTCAAGAGGCAGCACGAGACCTATGCTGGCGCATTCAAAGAAGCCCACAAAGACCAATCACCACAAACACGCCAAATTGTCACACAGATGAAATCGTAACACTCGATTCCGGTTGCAATCACAGCAAGAAACACTTATACTCGGTAGCCAGAACAGCAAATATTCGGGTGTCAAGATCTTGGTATCGAGTATCGAGAATGATTGTTGGCGTGCTGACAGCTCAGCTTCATTTAAATGGCGTAACTTCACTGAAGGAAAAGCGAAGTATCATCAAGAGCTTAATCGGCAGACTAAAAAGCAGATTCAATATCTCCATCGCTGAAGTAGACCATAATGAAAGTAAGCAGTCCTCTGTTGTTGCTGTGGCGATGGTTTCAAACGATACTAGTTTCATAGACCAGCAGTTCGATGCGATAATAAACTTTATGCAAAAGGACGGCCGATTCTACCTCGGAAAAATCGAGCGGGAAACGTTTTAGTCCGCGACTCGTGCACGCATCAGAAAATCCTGTCAACGATAAATCTTGCGCCAATAAAAGTATCTACTGCCATCGCTAACGACAGTAAAACCACCCGCAGCACAGTGACACGTAATTTTGCGCGAGCCATAAAGAAAATAACAGCAGCCGCGACTGCACCGAGTATGTACATCTTGGCTGTCTCAGCAAGAAGCCTGGCAAATTTATCCCCAAGGCCTGCAAATATCTGAAAATACTTTGTCGCCAGCAGCAATGCAGTAAGAGCGAGTGCGAACATCACTACAGAGCTTGCCAACACCCACTTTCTGTCGGCAAAGCCGGCTAAGACAAGCCCCTGCATCCCCATCCCCACAAGCACCGAGCAGCACAGAACAGGCATCGCCAGCCAGATAACCGGGCTAATGTTAAGGAAAGGACCACAGAAGGCCAACACAGCGCCAATGGCAAAAACACATATTGGCCCGAACCGCCGAGCTGCGATGAGCATTAAAAATCCCATCATAAGCGCCACGATTGGGACGTGATAAAAACCAACAAGAATTGAGCCTCTATTTACCATAGCAAGTGGAGCCAGCAGGCTTGGCAAATCTGCTAAATGTAACTTAGCCTGTACTGGTATCGCAAATAAGCGCAAGTGAACGGATAGCCGGAAGAACAGTAGTACCGCCAGAAACGGCAAGGCCAAAAGCGGCACAGTTATCCACCGCCATTTGTCTTTGGCGATAAACACAGCAGGGCAGAACAGCCACGGTATAGCCACTACTAAGAGACCTGCCATCGGGTGATAACTACTCAGCCAAAGTGCAAACGGCCCAAAGCCATAGACAGCTCCTGCAAAAAATGACCCCCAAAATGAACTTACCCACCGACGACTCAGCACAAAGCAGCCGAGAGCGGCCAGGCAAATGTTTACAATGATAAGATATTGCAGTCCGTCGAAGTGCTTGAAATACGGCTGATATAGATAAACAGCAAAACCAGCGTAAACAAACGCTGCAGCAGCAAACTTGCCCAAGCTTTTGTTCATTGAATTATTCTACTTGAGAACTACTTTACCAGTGCCGCTTGTTATCCTGCCAATGCGGTAGACTTTTTCACCGTATCTGGTCAGTTTCTTTTTAATCGAGTTTGCAAAATCCTCAGCCACTATCAGCACAAAGCCAATGCCCATATTAAAGACCCTAAGCATCTCAGCTTCCTCGACTGGCCCTTTATTTTGTAGAAATTTAAATATCTTTGGGGCAGGCCAGCTTGATTTTTTTATAACGGCCTCGCAATCCTTAGGCAGCACCCGTGGGATATTCCCTATCAGACCTCCGCCGGTAATATGCACCATCCCATGGATGACCTTTTTGACTTTATATTGTGACAGCAGTTTAACTATCGACCGAACATAAATCCGCGTTGGTTCCAACAAAACATCACGCAGCATCGCCCCATCAAGTTCGTCAATACAATCGGTCATTTTCATACCGGCCTTTTTGAAACAGATATTGCGAACAAGTGTATAGCCGTTGCTGTGCAACCCACTCGAAGCAAGTCCTAACACGACGTCACCTCTTCTGATATTTTCCCCGCTGATGATTTTTTTTCGCTCAACCATCCCGACGGCAAACCCGGCCATATCGAAGTCACCCACGCGGTAGGTATCAGGCATCTCAGCGGTTTCGCCGCCGATTAGCGCGCAGTCGGCTAACCGACAACCAACTGCAATGCCTTTTACTAGTTCGGCTATTACCCTCGGCTCTAACTTGTGAACCGCCAGGTAATCCAGGAAAAACAATGGTTCCGCACCGTGAGCGAGCATATCGTTAACGTTCATTGCCACAAGGTCAATCCCAACGGTGTCGAACTTCTTGATTTCGCCTGCTAATTGAACCTTGCTGCCCACACCATCACTGCAGGCCACGAGGACAGGACTTTTGTAGTTTTTCTTAAAGAGCCTTTCATCATAGTCGACCCGAAACATTCCCGCAAAGGCGTTTGGTAACTCAATAACCCTTGGCCCAAATGTGCTGGCGACGTAGGAATAGATTTGCTTAGAGCTTTCGTCCCCTGTATCGATACTTACACCAGACTGCTCATAGGTCAGGTATTTACCCATTTGTTTTTTGCCCGTCATCAAACATACGCAACTGACACCGCTCCAAAGAGAACTTATTCACTGCGGTATCCACAGGTATTCTGTAATTACCACTCCAGCAGGCAGTACAGTAGTGGTCGGCCGGTAGATTTGCACAAGAGAGCAACCCCTCAAGTGACACATAACCAACACTATCCACCTCGAGAAATTCTCTGATTTGCTCCAGGTCGCGATTATTTGCCAATAGTTCTTCCTTTGTGGGGAAGTCTATACCATAAAAACAGGGGAACCTTATTGGTGGACAGCTGACTCGCATATGGATTTCTTTTGCGCCGGCCTGACGCAACGTTCTTATCTTTCCTCTTGTTGTTGTACCACGAACGATGGAGTCGTCCACAACTACTACGCGTTTGCCAGCTACAGTTTCCCTTACAACTGCCAGTTTGAGCTTAACTTCGAGTTCTCTTATTTTCTGCTCCGGTGAAATGAATGTTCGACCTATATAGTGACTTCTAACCAGACCCATATCGAAGGGCAATTTACACTGCTCTGCATATCCTATCGCCGCTGATGTGCCTGAGTCCGGCAC
>Ga0114922_10001687_pt1 | contig 20877 bp, 14 predicted proteins | sample AartaG_FD_100975 | JGI IMG/M metagenome (GOLD analysis project Ga0114922, IMG submission 100975) | Deep subsurface microbial communities from Aarhus Bay to uncover new lineages of life (NeLLi) - Aarhus_00045 metaG | ecosystem: Environmental > Aquatic > Marine > Oceanic > Sediment | place...
CAAATTGAAATAGCCGGAGTCTAAAAGTGTTTTCAAATCGATCACAGTCATTTTTTCTTATAAATCAATGCTATTCAAATCGTTACAACGTCTTTCAAATCAAACAACCGGACAGTAGTGATATATTATGAAGACACAATATGGCGACAGAAAAAGGGCAAAACGAACCGGCCTTGGTCTGTGCGGCACAGAAAGGCGATAAAGAGGCAATGCAGCTGCTCCTGAAACGCAACTGGAAGTGGCTTAAAGGATTAGTCTATAGTATCGTAAGCGATGTCAATGATATCGACGACATTTTACAGGATGTTTGTGTACGGGTGATTAGTAAAATCGATACTCTGCGTGAGCCGGAGCGGTTTCGGCCCTGGCTGGCGGTCCTGGCCCGTAGGCAGGCTCTGCGGTACCGCCAGAAGAAGGCCAAGAGGCTGGTTCCGCTGCACGAAGGACTTGTCGACCTTAAGTGCGATGAGAAAGCCGCTAAGCTGCTTGAAAACATAGAAAAAAAGGAACAATACCAGCAAATAATGAACGCAATAAACTCGCTTCCTGATAAATACCGCCAGGTATGCGTTTTGGAACATATCGACGACTTAACCTATCGGCAGATTTCTGAGATACTCGATATCCCCGTCTCGACCGTACAAATCCGACTCGTACGGGCAAGACAAATGTTATACAAGCAGATTACAGGCAAAGAAAAAAAACAGGGTATGTGAAAGGTATGTGAAAAATGAATATGAAACAAAAAACGCTGGAAACCTTGATTGGAAAATATCTCGACGGCCAGATTACTCCAAGTGAACAACACCTGCTGGAAACAGCGTTAGAGGAAGACTCTCAGGCGAAAGAATTCTTCGAACAATTGCAGGATTTGCATCAAAGGACCCGCCAGACCGTTGCCTCTAACATTCTCGAATGCGGAAAAGCACCCGATGATATCTTCGAGCAAGCCTGGCGGCAAACGGAACACTCTTCGCACCGGATCATCAAAACGGGCGTGTACCTGAAGTTTGCCGCCGTCGCTGCAGCAGTGATAATGATGTCGGTAATCGGATTCTGGCTGGAACGAGGCATAACCAGTAAAGTTTATGGCATGAACGATGTACCAGTTGTGCTTAGGAAGGCCAGGACTATTCACATCAGAATGTGGTTTAACCTTCGTGAACCGTCAGGGCCGTGGGGAGAACCAGACTTGGATGATTGGATCGATCTGGAAAAGGGACGTCACCGCAAGACAATCTTCGTCTATGGGAGCGGTGGTAGTGGAAAAACAAGGCAGAAAAGGCCATTCGAACGTGTTTTCGACGGCAAGTACCGCATGGAGATCAATCACGTTGGTAGAACGGTTACATATCGCAGGCTGAGCAATTCTCAGCAAAGAGTAGTTGTACGTAAGGAGTTCGAGTTTACTCTCGAAAGAGTATTGTTAAAACCTGACGATATTGGGCATTTTGCAAAGATCGGCCAGGAGAAAATTGACGGTGTGAATTATGATATCTGGGAAAGCAGAAAGGCCTATACCAATGGTGGCTCTGAGACCAAATTTAGGAACTTGTTTTGGGTCTCACCCGGTTCCGGCCAGCTAAAAAGAAGTCAAAGTTGGCTAAACAGCGCCCGAACTGAGGGGAAATGGAGATTGGAATATGAGGTCAAAATCGATTTAAATGCTGATCCACCAGCCGCAACCTTCGATACCGTGCCCCCTGAAGGATATCGGGAACGGAACACAAAGGAGACAGCCAAAACTTCTCCATTAAGAACGCTCGCTCTTCGTCGAGATCAAGAGGAGGTAGGAGCTATCGCTATTATTATGGCCTTGCCAAACAGGGCCGTCATTATGGCTTGGCACACCGAGGAGGTTGCTCCCGGAAGTCCTCAATCGGAATCGTTCAAAGCTCTTGCACCGGGGGAGCAATTGCCGAAATCTCCTCTGGAGATAAAATATTGTCTGTGGTCAAACAAGAACGTTCCGCTCGTTACTTATAGCGGGCGACATCTGGCTTGTACGGAGAAGAACGACACGTTTTATGAGTGGGCTATCTACGTGCCTAATAGGGAAGTTGCTTGGCGAATTGGTGTGCGTCAAGGCCGAGTGTTCACACGCTGGTATCCCGAAAATGGCGAAGAAGAAGAAGATCACGTACCTCGAAAAATTGTCGTAACATTGACTGTTGAACAGGACGAATTTGATGAATGGGTTCGTGGAGCGATAGCCGAACTTAATGATGAAGGTGTTGCTCCGGAGCATGTGACTTATGCAAATGTGCTAAGGTTATCCGAGCGGATAAGATCGTCCGTAGGCAAGTAGAGCCTACCAACTGCGATGCAATATCGAAGTCACACATTCGGCTCTGGCGAAATCCGTCGAAGGCGGGCTGTTTTTATTTCCAGCCATATAATAGCTGATTTCCCATTTAAACGGCATGACGCCTTTAGGTTGCAACCCGCCACGACGACAGCATGGAGTTCCAGCCCGCTTCTTGGTGGTTCAATCGCATGTTGTTGTCTTATCTCCTTTCAACCCTGCTTAGCCGAGTCTGCGAACGACATTGGGCCGAATCTACCCTATTCTTCCGCTGCTTGTCGTGTGGTGTTCTTGACATAGCCCTGCTAAGCAGACACGTCGAACAAAACATTTGAGAGCGACAAGTGAACCCGCGCCGAAGCGAGGGCTTCTTGCTCCTCAATGTTGACGTTAGGTTGCTATAACTCACGTAAATTATTTGAAATAAGTGGATATAATCATGAGTCACCACTTATGATTGGTGTCACCGCGCATAGTCAGGATTTTTTACTCAGCATTTTTTTGCCCCGCAGGATGTGGTGGTAATGCTGGGCGAACCGGTGGGCCTCATCCCGGACGTATTGCAGCAGCTTGCGGGCGGGCGAATTGGCAGGCAGCTTCAACGGCCTGTTTTTACCCTGCACGTAAATATCCTCTTCTCTCTTGGCTATCGAGGCAATTGTTATGGCCGGCGCCTTCATTTCTCTCAATGCCTTTTCAGCAGCTCTGAGATGCCCCAGCCCGCCGTCAATTAGAACAAGGTCAGGCCAGAGCTCTTCGCCCCGCAGGGCGTATTTGTATCTGCGCTTGACCACCTCGGCAATCATCGCATAATCATCGATGCCTTTAACGGTTTTTATTTTGAACCTTCGATAGCCGCTCTTAAAGGGCCTGCCGTCGATGAATTTAACTAACGAGCCGACCGCCTCGGCCCCTCCAATATTAGCAACATCAATTCCCTCGATAATCCGGACCGGCTCAGGCGTTTGCAATAATTCCCGCAGTTTTATAAGGGCCTCACTGGGGTCGGCGGCGAAGACCTCCGGCTGAACGTTTTCATCGGGCCTGCCCCGGCGGTCCAACCGCTCTATCAACCGGATACGGTCACGGAACATCGCGGCCTTCTCGTATTCAAAAGCCTCAGATGCCTCTGCCATCTGCTTTCTTAACTGGCGCAGGATATTTGAACGTTTCGACCGCAGGAATTTTATAAGGTCTGTAACGATTTTTTTGTATTCCAGCTTGTCAATTTTGTCTGAACAGGGAGCGACACACTGCTTTATGCTGTACAAAAGGCAAGGCCGAAAGAATCTGCGTTTCCGGTCGTCTTCGCTGATATTCAGCTTACAGGTGCGAAACCTGAATATCTTCTGTAGTACCACCAGAACCCCCCGCAGGTCCTTTGCACCGGCGAAAGGCCCGAATAATCTGCTGCCGTGCGGTCGGGGTTTCCGGGTGATATAGACGCCCGGAAAAGCTTCGCCGGTGGTGATTTCCAGATATGGAAACGTCTTGTCATCGACAAGGTCCGTATTGTAAGGCGGACGAATATCTTTAATCAAACGAGCTTCCTTGAGCACTGCATCTACTTCGTTCGGACTTTCAAGAAAGTCAACGGTTTCGACCTTGCTGAGCATTTCGGTGATTTTTGGCCCACGTGATGTAGCGAGGTCGCCGCCTGGCTGAAAATAGCTGGCCACTCGCAAACGCAGGTTATTGGCCTTGCCGATATAAAGCACTTTATCCGCAGGGCCCTTCATAAAATAAAGCCCAGGCCCTGCCGGAAAGCCCTTTATCTTCCGGCGAATCTTTGAGTATTTGTCTTTTTCTTTGGCCATTACCCTATTTTAGCCGTAGCCCGCCGGATAGCAAGCTACATCTATCGGCCTAAAATGACGATATAAACGACACTCTGTCATTTCGACCGAGCATAGCGAGTGGAGAAATCTGGAAATGAACGATTAAAAATGACAGGAATTTTCTTGTGAACAAAGGCTGTTCTGTGTTAATATAATAATATAAAGGCGGATAATAGTTTTATTATAATATCATAATTCTTGCCGCACTTATTTATATTGATTTGTCATTTATCCCAATCCCGCCTTGATATAGCCGCATGAGACGGCTTTTGCTATCAGTTATCTTAATGAGGGACAGGAAAATGAAAGCCAAATCAATGCTTTTTAGATCTCTGTGGTACTTGCTGTTTTTACTGGCGATAGCGGCTTGCCCGGCCGCAGTCGGTAAAATTATCTACGTCGATGACGATGCCGCGGGCGCTAATAACGGCACAAGTTGGAAAAACGCTTATATCTACCTCCAGGATTCCCTGGCCGATGCAAATTCTGCTGAAAAGCCTGTCGAAATCCGTATTGCTCAGGGAATTTATAAACCGGACCAGGGAACCGGACAAACGCCGGGAGATAGAGAAGCTGCATTCCAGCTTATAAATGATGTTAATCTTTCCGGTGGCTATGTAGGCCTGGGGCAATATGACCCAAACGCCAGAGATATCGGGCTGTATCAGACAATCCTTTCCGGAGATTTAGATAGCAACGATATTGATGTGAATACACCGGGTGATTTGCTCGATGAACCTACCCGAGCCGAGAACAGCTACCATATCATTACATTCAGCGGAACTTATGATGATACAGCCGTATTGAACGGTTTCACTATAACTGCCGGAAATGCCAATGGTTCATATCATCCTTTAAATTGTGGAAGCGGAATGTATAGCCGAAACAGCAAACCAATACTGAACAACTGCACATTCATCGGGAATGCAGCAAGAGATGGTGGTGGTATGTATAACAGTAATGCCAGCAGGCCTGTACTTACCAACTGCACTTTCATCGGGAATTCGGCGAGAGTTGGCGGTGGGTTGCTCAATCGTTATAACAATACTAAAGTTACCAACTGCACATTCAGCGGCAACCTGGCCCGTGAAGGTGGTGGGATGTTCAATTCTCACGACATCATAACTTCGGTAGAAAATTGCATATTCAGCGGGAATTCAGCAGAGCATGGCGGTGCAATAGGTAATGAAAGTAGCTATACAAAACTTTCAAACTGTACATTCGAAGAAAACAGAGCCGTAGATTACGGTGGCGGGATATCTCTCTCTAATAGTAAATCAACTCTGACGAATTGCTTGTTTTATTTTAATTCAGCAGAAAATGGGAATGCTTTAGCTTGCTCTTCTTATATTGATCCGTACGAGATTAACATAACCAACTGTATCCTTTGGGATGATAATTATGAAATATGGAACAAAGGTGGCCTAACAATTACTGTTTCTTATAGTGACATCAAAGGTGGCCAAAACACGATATATGACCCGTATGGAACAACTGTTTGGGGCGAAGGCAATATTGACAACGATCCATGCTTTGTTGATCCTGCCAACAATGACTATCATCTTCAATCTCAGGGCGGTCGATATGACATGAATACTCAAAGCTGGGTAATAGATGCAGTAACCAGTCCCTGCATCGATGCAGGCGACCCGATGTCGCCCATCGGCTATGAGCCGTTTCCCAATGCCGGCAGAATCAATATGGGAGCTTTCGGGGGTACACGACAGGCAAGTATGTCAATTTATGACGTGAACACTTTTAAGCCAGCCTGTGTTCCTAACCCGGATGATGGTGCAGTTGATGTCATTTTGGATATTATGCCAAGCTGGACTTCCGACCCAAACGCCATTATGCACGATATATATTTCGGGACCAATGAGCTGCCGCCGTTTTCTCGACAGCAATACCAAAGAGAATTCTACCCCGGGGCGTTGGAACCAAATACTCGATATTACTGGCGTATCGATGATATAGATAGTGTGCTAAATCGAGCTGTTGGTAATATATGGACATTTTTAACCGGACCTCAACCAGCTTATGCTTACGGTCCAAGCCCTGTTAATGGGATCGACGATGTGGTGGCATACAGAGCAATTTTAACGTGGTGTCCCGGCCTAAAAGCTGTTAAGCATAATGTCTATTTGGGAACTGATTTTAATGATGTTTATCAATCAACGGTAGGAAATCCCTTAGGTGTACTGGTATCTGCTGCGCAGGAACCAAATTATTTTAATCCCGGTAGCCTTGAATTCGAACAGACGTATTACTGGCGTATTGACGAGGTAGATGGCCGGGGTATTATTACTCCCGGCAATACTTGGCTGTTTACAACAGGCTCTCAGCCTGTTCATGCTTATAATCCGAATCCGCCGGATGGCGCTATTGGCGTTTCCCCTGATGTTATTTTAAGCTGGTCACCAGGTGAGGATGCAGTTGCACATGATGTGTATTTTGGTATGTATTTAAACCCAGATATTAACGCAACGCGAGAAAATCCATTAGGTTTACTTGTTTCTCAAAGCCAGGATGCAAATTTTTATGATCCCGGCCAGTTGCGTCCACAAGGCATGTTGTATACACAAGAACGGTGTTATTGGCGCATCGATGAAATTGATAGTCAGGGCAATATCACAACCGGTGATATATGGAAATTCCAAGTTCATGAGTACAAAGGCAGGCTCTGTTTCATAAGCGAAACTCCCGTTTACATCAACGGTGAACTAGTTCCATTCTCAAATGTGGCCAAAGAGCAGTTAAACAGCAGTATTGTCGGTCAGAACATGATAGAAGAGATACAGGAGCATGAGGGTACATTTGTTTGTTACGATGTATTTCTTGAGAGCGGCAATTGTATCACTGTAGCAGAGAATCATTACTTCATGGCAGAATCAGGACACTGGCTTGCACTGCATGAGCTAAAAGCCGGGACAAGATTGAAAACATCGAAAGGTATCGTTGGGATAATAAGCATCAAGAAAAGACCTAATCCTTATATTGGCAAGGTCTATAATCTCAAAGTTGCAGGCTCAGACCGATATATGGTAGGCAAGGATATGGTCATTGTGCGTGATTATTAAGGCATATCATCAACTATTACGGCCCACGTTGTAACCGCCAAAGCGAGTAAATCCTTATCGACGATAGAACTTATGGTTCGTGATAAGTGTTTTGTGAATCGTGCATCTAAAAGCCTGCCGAAATGCAGGTACTTACTGACTATACGGTGAAGACAGGTATTCGCGAACTGCTCAATACTATACATAATTATGAATTGGGTGAAGATTTTCTTGGCCTCATAATGGGCATACACATTAAAATAACAGAGGAACAGAAGCTGTCCAAAATGCAGAAGATTATCGATAAGCGCGCAGCGCCAGATACAATTGAGTTATTGACGAAATCCTCTAATGCCTTGGGAAAGGAAATTGACTTTGGCTTTTTAGCAGATAGCGAAATGGCTGACGAACAAAGACTTTCCGAAATGCAAAAAGTTATCTGCGAATTGAGTGAGGCATATACCATCGAGATGTCAAGATTTGGATTTTCATGGAATTGGATTGACAGACTATTTGAATCTCAGGTTGAGCATACGGCTCATATAAACGTTGTCAAGGCTGCTGTGGAGGTTTACCTTGTCGTGGCAAAAACAGGGCAGTTGCCAGAGACACTCCCGGAAGGTTTACCAAAGGATCCTTACAGCGGCAAGGATTTCGATTATGAGATAACGAATGAGGGCTTTATGCTCCGCTGCCGAGTTAAACCCGTCAACGAACGCAAGGTTAGACAGTACGAATTTAAGGTCAAAAAGTAGGGACTAAATCAAGGTTCAGCCCTGACAATTAATGCCCGGCAAGTTCCGTCGCTCGGGACTCGGGACGCGTCGCTCGGCTCGCCAATTGCGGCTCGTGTATAGTGAATCGAATCAAGAATCCAGCAACCCTGTCCCGGCGCGCCGGGATCCAGCATCGCTTGTCCGCCATATTGTCCGCCGTAGCTTCAGCGAAGGCGGGAGAATCCGGTATCAAGTATCGAGACAATAGTCAAAGGACTACGAGCTTTTCTCCGGTTTGATTAACTAATCCACCCATTCACCCATTCACCCATTCACTCATTCACTCATTCACTCATTCACTAATCGACTCGCATCTTGGCTGCCATACAAAAGCTGCTCACTTTGTCAATAGGGAAAATCTCAAGAAGTCAAGTCCGGCGACGATGATTTATTAGAGGTTTCAACAAAAGTTCAATTTATGTCAATTTGTAGTCAATTCGCGCGCATTTATGTGAAAAAAGGTGAAAAAAGATGAAAAAAAGCTCATTTTTTAAACCACTCTCTTTTGTACTTATGCTCTTGTAAATTAAGCACTTATAAATATTTTCACCCTGGGTCTGAATAACTAAATGTCCAAACGTCCAAACGTAAGTGAAAGACCGACTGTCTGCGGGCCTAATTTCTCCAAATCTTCGTTTCTTTATTGCGGGATTTTTTGCACCATATGACGAAGCTATATTTTCGTTAACGGGAATTTCAAAATGCTAATAGGAGCCAATTTGAAACCGTTGGCCTTTTAGGAAGTTTCGTTGTTAGAAAAATTTTTCTCCATAGATTCAGTAACTATAAGGACTAAGAACAAGACCGAAAAATTTATCCAAAAAATTCAAACTTTGGTCTTTACACCTTATCAAATTATCATTAATTTGCCGATACTGTTTCTTACGGGTTTTACCACTATATCTGGCTTAATTCCCGGTCATTTTTCTATATATTGTGGTCTTTTTTTCGCAGGGAGGCGTTAAATGTCGTATAAATTCGACCCCGAGAATCCTTTTACAACCGAGCCGTCGCAGCCGGAAAAGGCTGTAAACCAAGCCGAATCAAGGGGTTTGAAGATAGAGCATTTCTTTTCGACTCCGGGCGTACATCCATTTGAGCAGCTCGAATGGCAAAGACGTTCGGCCAAAATTAACGACGATAGCGGCCAGGCAATATTTGAACAGGACAATATCGAAGTCCCCAAATCCTGGAGTCAGTTGGCAACAAAGGTTGTGGCCAGCAAATACTTTTTCGGTGATATTGAGACCGGCCAGCGGGAAAATTCAGTAAAACAGCTCGTTCATCGGGTTTGCAAAGCGATTGCAGACAGGGGCAGAAGGGACGGCTACTTCGCTGCTGACGAAGATGCCGAGGTTTTCTACAACGAGCTGACCTGGCTCTGCGCCAATCAATATGGAGCATTTAATTCCCCCGTGTGGTTCAATGTGGGTCTTTTGGACGTCTATGGCGTGGCCGGCGGCAAACACAATTTCCATTGGGACCCCCAGAGTCAGACCGCCGTTGCCTGTGAAAACAGTTACGAATATCCCCAGGCGTCAGCCTGTTTTATCCAGTCGGTTAAAGACTCGATGCAGGATATAATGCGCCTGGCGACAAGCGAAGCGATGCTGTTCAAGCACGGATCGGGAACAGGAACCGACCTTTCCACGCTGCGAAGCAGTAAAGAAAAATTGTCCGGCGGAGGAAAACCGTCAGGGCCTTTGAGTTTTATGAGGGTCTATGACCAGATAGCCGCCGTAATCAAATCCGGTGGAAAAACCCGCAGGGCGGCAAAAATGCAGTCGCTAAAGGTCAGCCATCCCGATATTAAGGAATTCATTACCTGCAAGACCGAGGAAGAGAAAAAGGCCTGGGCACTTATTGAGGCCGGATACGATGGGGACCACAACAATGAGGCCTACAACAGCGTAATGTTTCAGAATTCCAATCTTTCTGTACGCATAACGGATGAGTTTATGCAGGCCATGGAAAAAGATGACACCTGGGCTACCTATACCGTAACAACGGGCGACAAGATTGGGGAGCATTCGGCGCGTGAGTTGATGGAGCTGATTGCCGAAGGTACAAGGATTTGCGGCGACCCGGGCCTGCAGTACCACAGTACAATCAACCGCTGGCACACCTGCCCAAACTCCGGGCCGATTAACGCCTCGAACCCGTGCAGTGAATATATGTTCGTTGATGATTCGGCCTGTAATCTGGCCTCCCTAAATCTTATGAAGTTCCAAAAAGAGGACGGCTCGTTCGACATTGAGAGCTTCAAAAGGGCGATTCGCCTCTTCATCATTGCTCAGGAAATTTTGGTCGATAACGGGAGCTATCCCGACAAGGCAATTGCTGTCAACAGTCATTTGTACCGCCCCCTTGGTCTTGGTTTTGCCAATCTCGGTTCTCTTATGATGAGTCTGGCCCTTCCCTATGATTCCGACCAGGCCAGGGCTATCGCCGCCGCAATCAGTGCTGTAATGACCGGCACAGCTTATGCAGCCAGTGCCGAAATGGCTGAGATGAAGGAGCCTTTTGAGCAATTCAGCGACAACCGCGATGCGATGCTTAAGGTTATAAATATGCATCGCCAGCACGCTTATGATATTCCGGAGTCCCATTGCCCCGACTATTTGCGCAACGCTGCCAAGGACGCTTGGGACCAGGCCTTTGATGACGGCTCCAAGGTCGGCTTCCGTAATGCTCAAGCTACCGTCCTTGCTCCGACGGGAACTATCGGCTTTATGATGGATTGTGATACCACCGGCATTGAGCCGGATATAGCGCTTGTTAAGTACAAATTATTGGCTGGCGGCGGCATGCTAAAGCTTGTCAACAAGACCGTGCCGATGGCTCTTGAACGTCTCGGCTATAGTGCCGATGAGGTCAAAGCCATCTGCGACCACATTGATGAAAATGAAACTATCGAGGGAGCAAAAGCTCTTAATCCCAACCATTTGCCGGTCTTCGATTGCGCTTTTAAGCCGCGTAATGGTAAACGCTGTATCAATTATATGGCACATCTGAAGATGATGGCCGCCGTCCAGCCCTTTATATCCGGAGCCATAAGCAAAACAATCAATATGCCTAAGGAAAGCACGACCGAAGATATTGCTCTTGCTTATATAGAAGGGTGGAAGCTCGGATTAAAGGCCGTCGCAATCTATCGTGATGGCTCGAAGAAGCTCCAGCCGGTCTCTACAAAAAAGCACAAGGATGCCAAGTCCAAGGCTGCTGCTGAGGCATCCCCACCGGCCAGGCCCTTCAGGCGACGCCTGCCGGATACCAGACAAAGTATTACGCACAAATTCTCCGTCACGGGACATGAAGGCTACTTGACGGTGGGGCTGTATGAGGATGGTCAGCCTGGTGAGTTGTTCATCACTATGGCCAAGGAGGGCAGCACCGTCGGGGGCCTTATGGATGTTATAGGAACCTGTACTTCGATGGCATTGCAGTATGGCGTGCCTCTATTCACGCTCGTGGACAAATTCCGCCACGCACGGTTTGAGCCCTCAGGCATGACCTCGAACAGGGACATTCCATTTGCAAAAAGTCTGATTGATTATATCTTCTGCTGGCTCGGCTGTCAGTTTATACCTGGCTATGCCGACAAGAACACTCCCAACAGGGCGGCTGTGCCCGGCTCGGCGGAGAACAAAAATACAACGACCGCCAGGGAAGTGGTTGAGAAGACCAAGGACCTCGCAAAAAAAATCGCCGAGGCAAAAGCAGGCACAAAAATCAAGGCGGAAGCCCTCGCTCAAGAAAAACCGGCTCTTTCAGCCTCAATAGGGGCTAAGCATCCCTCTTTAACTCCAAAAAACATATCCACCGACCCTGCCAATCGAATTGGTATTCTGGTCGGCTCAGCAATTGCTGAGACATCCGGGTCATTACAAGCTGAAGCCAAGCTTTTAGAGCAGTTTAACGCCCAGTTTTCGCATTTCCCCGATGATGCCCCCGCCTGCGATGTGTGCGGCTCAATCACTGTCCGCAACGGCTCCTGCTACAAATGCTTCAACTGCGGAAACTCTATGGGCTGCTCATAGGATTGACTATTGACCATTGAGATTCTTCGCCTATAGTTCAATGAACTGGCCATACTTCGGAAATTCTATATTGCAATATCCGGAGAAACTCATTATAATGTAATATTATGAAGAAATCGATTATAGCTGAAGTATTACAGTACGGTATTCCAGAGCGGATACTTCTTGTTGAGGATATTTGGGATAGTATTGCCAGAGTTCCTGAAGCAGTCTCAATTTCTGATTCCCAACGCAAAGAGTTAGACCGCAGATTGCAGGCCTACCATTCTGACTCTGCAACTGGTAACCCTTGGGATATCGTGAAAAAACGCATCCAGGCTTCGACCAAATGAATCCTGTTATCATTCTACCTGAGGCAGAGGGTGATTTAGCCCAAGCGTAGCAGTGGCATGAAAAGCAAGTTGATGGCCTGGGTAGCGAATTTTTGCTGTGTGTTGATGCATGTATCCGAAGTATAGCTCGCAGTCCTAAAATTCATCAAAAAGTCCACAAAAATATTCGCCGGGCATTAGTGCGCAGATTTCCGTATGGGATATTTTTCATCGAGGAGTCTGGTCATATCAGGGTATTGGCTGTTTTTCATGCTCGCCGAGACCCAACCATTTGGCAAAGTCGCAAGTAAACGCAGGTAAGTTAAAGATATTCTGTAAGATTCCACTGCGCTCGCAGAAATATATAGTTTATAGTACCGAAGGGTGGCAGCCACTGAATGAAGCCTGCCCTGAGCGAAGTGGATGGTAGTTCTCCCGCAAACTTTTGCTTTTTCCCCTAACCAGCAGCGAACTTCGTGTATTCTATTGAATTCCGTTGAACCACGCGTAATGATCAACTCTGCGGCGGCCCGTTAGGGTCGTCAGCAGAAGTGCCATGTTGGCACTGTTCCTTTTCTATCCCACGACTGGATCTAAACAGTAACCCAATCAACATAATGGGGACATTCCATACTATCATTATAAATCTGAATAATCGGCCTGCAATAGAAACATCGCGAGACCATATTTGACGCCAGGCCTGTCCCCAAACGCTCGCCTGCCAGCGAATGTTTACAAATGGAAGATAATGCGTAAATTGACCTGTTGCTCCACCGCAATTGGGGCAATAGTGAGCAAGAGGATCAACAGGCTTGAAGCACTTTATACAAACGGGTGTTCCATCGCCTTCTTCTTCAGGTATATCTTTTTGTTCCATGTCCTGTAATTCCTTTTTTACTCCTCTTCTAACTATCTATATACGGTTTCCGTATAAAACTCCTTACCTCTTCAAGCATCAGTATAACACCCATTTGCCCAAAGTCCACCAGATATCCTCGGCGCCGTTTAGCCGTCGCCGGCACGGTGACGCTTCACAAGATACGAGCATCCAGAATCCAATATCCACTATCGACGGGTGGCAGCCACTGAGGGAACATAGTGAGCGAAGTGGATGGTAGTTTTCCCGCAAAATTTTTGCTTCTTCCCCTAATCAGCAGGGAACTTCGTGTATTCTATTGAATTCCGTTGAATCGAGCGTAACGCTTGGATCAGCCGCAGCGATCAGCCGTCGGCTGCATCCGCTCGTTCGCAGGAGGCTAATTCCTGTCCGTGCTCAAGAGCAATAAGGCTGTTGACTCGAGACAGCACTTCGTTGATGGACTGTACCTTGGTGGTAGTCATACCCATAAGGGCGAGGAAAGTTCCGTACTCGACCGAAACGGCAACCCGCGTCTTGGTGGGAGCAATCTCATCAAAATCATAAGTTATCGTCCATCCACTGTGACGGATGCGAGTAACGCTGTCAATCGCTGACTCTTCGATGACTAACCGTTGATTCTCAGACTCTTCGACGATCTGTCCAGAGTATTCCCGACCTTCGTGCAGCGTCTTGTAGACTGCGACGAACTTAGGGGACTTCAGAGAGTTCTTTACATACGAGAAGCAGATCCCTGAAGGCAGATCAATCTCGATAGAAGTGTATGTCTTACCCATTTCGTGTTAATCTCCTTTACAATCGCGAACTATGTTCATATGGTTTCCGTATTAAACTCCTTACCTTACCGAGCCTCAGTATAACACCCCTTTGCCCAAAGTCCATACTCATATGATATCACATTCGTTCCCTAACGACGCTAATAACCGGCTTTCAAAAAGCGGTTGCTTTTTGAAAGTCAGTGTTGATCCACTTGTTAGTTGTTTTTACCAATGTGTCAGACGTAAATGTCCAAATATTTCAACCAGAAGTGCAATCTTTTTTATATCAGTCAAATGACAGAGTGCAAAGTTGTCAATTCCAGAACCAAACCGTTGCGCCTTCCATATCTGAAGATAAAACAGCTCGGAACTAGCTAAAGAATATTTTGATTCTTTGTAAGGCCCATCATATATATCCTTTTCTGTATTTAAAACAAAATGATCTTCAAATTTAATATGGGATTTAAACGTAAAACTCCATAATTTTTGTAGCATTTCTAAAAGGGTATATTTGCCGTATTTTTCCACGATCAATTTCTTAATACTCTCAATCATATTTTGAATTAAACATAAAGACTTCAAAGCATATTTAGGTGTAATAGTAAGTTGTTTTCCTAGTTCAGTTTCTCTTTTAATAGTTTCTGTTTTAGGAATATATTGCTCATTAACATATAAATTGTTGTGTAATAGTAAATTTCTTGTTTCTTTAATCTCTATCAATTGGTCAAAGAAATCACTATCTTCGAATTCATTTTCTATTGACAGAATTTTGTAAAATATGTCAATATTTGACTTAATATTTCCATACAAGACCTTATCTACTTCTTTATTAATTATGCTCCACAGAAGCTCATTCTTAGCTATAGAGGTTCTAGGCACCTTGAACTCGCCTTTTTCCTGTCTTGTTTCTGCTTCAGCTTTTAACAAGCTTAATTTATGTGGGTAAAATGACAGATACTTTTTAAGAAGATCACCAAGCATAGTTTCAAGATTTGACAAACCTAATGCCAGTAGACCTTTAACTGCTCCATTTCCCAAAGTGTCTTTTTTCAATTCATTTATATTCTCATTAATACTTGAATATGCAATATCAATAGGATGAATGATTTCGTAAATTGTCATTAAACAAGGTAAGTTGGGTATTCCGAAGTACTTTAAATGAACACGACCGAGTTCTAACTCAGAATTATTCGAAAGACATTCGGAGAATATATTTAAATTCATTATTTTGTACCTATTGTATGCAACTAACGCCAGCGTTTCAGTGGCGGCCACGAAACCTTTGCCCAACGGTTAGGCCAAAGTGCCAAAACCAACTTGAATAACCGGCCAGCGTGGGCCGTCCGCTGGAAACGCTTTTTATATGGCTCTTTCGTTATCTTAACTTAATCTACCTTTGGCTCAGTTAGATTTAAACTCGTAAGAAACTGTATCCATTTTTCTAAAAAAACGTAAAGGTCTTCTGGTAAAACCTCTATTAAATTGTACCCATCAACAGTATTATTTTTTTTGCGTTTACAAAGAAAAATTAAGGATTTAATCTGCTTTGACTCAGCTAAAGTAAAAATATTGCCGTGAGCAATCGCATTCCTTAAATGATACAAAACATATCCTACTGTTCCTACTTCCCCCTCTTTTGGCAAAGGTTGTATATTTCTTAGCCAAGATGCCGGTGGTTGATTAACATCATTCAAATCCAATTCTGTAAATTTCCAACTCTTGCTTTTTTCCCCCGGAACCCAATCAAGAAAAACTTTATTACCACATTCATTAGCAAATTCACTCTTGGCTTGAAAATATTTCTTTGCGTCTCCTGATGGATTTTCAAAATCACCCAATCTTTCATAGGGAATTACAAGACTTGCCGATACAATTGCAAGCATCAGAGTTACCTCTCGATCCATATCCTTTGCTTGCTTCACAAAGGCTTCCAAAATACTTGTACAACGTTGTGGGAAATCTTGAATGAGATTAACGTATTCCGACATTACTTTATTCTCCAATTATTACTTGCTTACGTAAAGGCAAGCCATATAACAATGTATATATGGTTTCCGTATGACATCCTGAACTTCTCGTCATTCAGCAAAAATCCCAGCCGCTGTTGTACTCTCCTAAAATACAAAAATATTCTGATCTGTCAAGAAAGAGTTTGACAAACAAATAGGTAATTTCTTCTCACCTTATACATGGATTTGACTTAGGCAACGGTCTTTCTAACCGTTTTAATCCTTGGATTATCACTTAATTTTGGTCTATTCAACAAACCGCTTGCATATAGTTTGCGTTCTCTTCCCCGCCAAACCTCATTTAAGCGACAACCTTGAACAGCCTCACTTTCCCCCTCACCCTCACTTGTGTCTGCTGATGAGCTTCGCTAAACCCGAAGGATGGGCTTTATCTTCTATTCCCCCTCCGCACTTCATCATTCAATATTCCTTGTTCGATATTCGATATTCTCCTTTTCTCCGTTAAGATAGGTAAAAATTCCCCCAGTTTTCAATCAAAAACGCTGATACCTCAGAACAAAAATCAAAAATTTTTTAAAATTTTAACTTACTGTCCCAAATCGAGTTACGAGCGACGAGCGACGGGAAACGGCTATATTTTCGCAACAAAAGTGCATGTAGCTCTAATTATAGAGGCTTACCTTTTTTTCGCCTCCGGCCAAAAGAAGCCAAACTATAAACTTGTCCTCGAATGTCGTAGTCAGGGATATAGATTAGTCGTTAGTCAATAGTCAATAGTAAATAGTCAATATTCGTGAAATCCCATAGGGGAACAACCAATGAGCCATTTAACCACTCATAAGCATCGAGAATCCAGTTACTTACCTGCCTATAAGGTAGCAGTTATTTATGTGCCTATAAGGCACCCCTCTACACTTGTAGAGAATCCTCTACAAATCAGCCATTTTATGCAAAACAAACCCAATTTCCGAAAAAGTCAAATGAACTTAAACTCATTATTAACAAAGGATTACGAATATTTTATGCCCTACAAGAGCCCAAAAAACAAACCCAATCCGTCAGGCCTGCGTTGTTTGCTAAGCAGTTGCCGGACTGATCAAACCCAATTTAAGCCAATTTCAATGCCAATCAAACCCAAAACAAACCCAATCCGTCAGGCCTGCGTTGTTTGCGAAGGAGTTGCCGGACTGATCAAAGCCTGTCCTGAGCGCATTTATACTGAGCTTTGTCGAAGTAGTCGAATGGGCCAATTTCAAACGTCAGATATCTGTCTTCTGTCCGCCGTCCTCCGTCTTCCGTCTTTTGCTGTCTGTCGTCTGCTGTCTGTCTTCTGTTTTCTGTCTTCTGTTTTCTTTTCCCCGATGAAGCCCAATTTCTTGAATTTTCACCCGAAAAATAGTTTGACAGTTGGCTCCAATTCTGTAAAATATCACTTTTTGTGTAGCGAAAGAGAGTATTTCTATGAAGAGCTTTATGGCAAAAAAAGAGCAGGTCGAGCACAAATGGATGCTCGTGGATGCCGACGGGGCCATTCTTGGTCGAATGGCGGCCAAAATCGCGCCTATACTTATGGGCAAGACCAAGCCCACATATACGCCGCACGTAGATACAGGCGATTATGTGATTGTAGTGAACGCCGAGAAAGTTCAGCTTACCGGCAAAAAGGCCAAGACGAAGGAGTACGACTATTATACGCATTTCCCCGGCGGGCATAAATACGTCAGCTTTGCCGATATGATGGCCAAAAAACCTGAAAAGGTCATTGAATTGGCCGTAAGGCGAATGCTGCCGAAGAACAAGCTCGGCAGAAAAATGCTGAAAAAGCTGAAGGTTTATAGAGGCCCGGAACACGAGAACCAGGCACAGAGACCGGAAAAAATAGAACTGTTTTAGCGAAGAACACAGATTATGGCAAAGACCAAAACTGATGACCTAAATGTAAACATAAGTACTCAGAAAGAACGGCTGTCGGGCTCGTCCACTGGGCCAAAGGGTGGTTACTGGTGGGGTACCGGCAGAAGAAAAAGCTCAGTCGCCCGGGTACGAATCAAACCCGGTGACGGCAAATTGATGGTCAACAAAAAAGAGCTTAAAGAGTACTTTGTTCGGGAGCAGGACAGAAAAGCGGTCCTGGCGCCTCTGGTAACTGTTGACGCACAAAAATCATTCGATATCTTCATCAATGTCAAAGGCGGCGGAACTACCGGACAGGCAGGTGCCTCGCTGCTGGGAATTGCCAGGGCATTGAAAAAGTATGATGAAAACTATCTCCAGGCCCTGCGGGACGGCGGGCATCTTACCCGCGACCCCAGAATGGTCGAAAGGAAAAAGCCCGGACAAAGAGGAGCAAGGAGAAGATTCCAGTTCTCGAAGCGATAATTTACGAGTCATTTTAGACTTACAAAAGAGCCACTGGAATTTCCGGTGGCTTTTTTTATGGAGATATAATTTCAATGTCAATAGCGGAAAATAAAACAAAAGGGGCCGCTTTGATGGCCTTGGCGAGCGGGTTTTTTTGTATAGCCGGCTGCCTGGTCAAGGCCGGCTCATATATTGGCGCCTACAAGCTGGCTTTCTTTCGGTTCATCATAGGGCTGGGCCTTATCGCGACTGCCGTTATATCAGGGCGGGCAAAGCTCGTCTTTAATAACAAGAAGCTGCTGTTCCTGCGAGGTCTTACAGGTGGGACGGCTGTCTTTATCACACTTTTGTGTATTACTAAGCTGGGGTTGGGTAAAGGTATGGTTCTGATAAACTCATACCCTATTTTTGCAAGTATTATCAGTGCGGTTTTTCTGAAAGAACGGCTGCGCTTGTTCGATATTATGGCTATTCTGACGGCTATGGTCGGTATTTACTTCATAGCTAACGAAAAACAGCAGGGCTTTTCATTGCTGGTCTTTGGCAGATATGAGCTTTTGGCCGTCCTCGGAGCGGTGATTGCCGGGATAGCTGTCACGCTGATACGCAAGCTCCACGATACGGATAACTCGTTGGCGATTTACTTTTCCCAATGCGCGGTAGGGATGTGGCTGGTCATAGGGCCGGCTGTTAGCAGCGAAGGAGCCATCGGCTTAAAAGGCGTCTTTATCCTGCTGGGCATCGGTGTTAGCATCACTGTCGGTCAGCTCTTGATGACGGAAGGCTTTAAATATGTGCCAGTCAAGACCGGTTCATTGTTGCTTATGCTCGAGACGGTATTGTGCTATGTAGCAGGCGTGGCAATATTCAGCGAACCTTTGACGGTGCCTTGCCTTTTGGGTGCTGTGCTGGTTATTGGCGCTTGTGCGGTCGTTTTGCTAAGGAGGAAACTTGACCGCTAAAAGTGAAACTGATATTCTTGGCCAATACCTGAGAATAGAAAGGAAAACAAATGATACGAGTTGCAATAATCGGGGCAAGCGGATATACCGGCGCCGAATCGATAAAGATTATCCTGCAGCATAATGAGGTGGAGCTTACCTATCTGACCGCGCTGCCGGAAGAATGCGGAGCGGCAGAGGATGTTTTCCCGCAATTTAAGGGCCGGTGTGCTCTGCAAATTGAGCCGTTGGACCTTGATAAACTCTCGGACCTTGCCGATGTTGCTCTATGTTGTCTGCCTCATAAAGTTTCTATGGGATTCGTGCCGAAACTTTTAGATGCAGGGCTGAAAGTAATCGACTTTAGTGCCGATTACCGCATTAAAGATGTTTCAGTTTATGAAAAGTATTACGTCAAGCATACTGATACTGAGAATTTAAAGCACGCTGCGTTCGGCCTGCCCGAGCTTTTCCGCGAACAAATAAAAGGTGCAAAACTCATCGCTAATCCCGGCTGCTACCCTACAGGGGCATCGTTAGCTATCGCGCCGCTGCTCAAAGAAAATTTGATAGAAACCGAATCCGTTATCGTCAACGCGGTTACAGGCACATCAGGAGCGGGGATGAAACCTTCGAGTAAATTTCATTTTCCGAATATGAATGAGAATTTTTTCCCATACGGTATCGGTAACCACCGCCATATGCCGGAAATTGAACAAATTGCAAGTGATGTTGCGGGCAAAAAGGTTACTGTGCTGTTTCAGCCGCACGTAGGACCATTCGACAGGGGGATACTCTCGACGGTTTATTGCCATCCGAAGACTAACCTGAACAATGAAGACCTGTCGAAGCTGTATAATGATTTCTATCAGGACGAGCCATTTGTTCAGGTGCGCAAGGATGCTCCTGCTGTTAAAGATGTAGCAGGGACAAATTACTGCCATATTTTTGTAACCTGTGTGAAAGGCAAAGTCGTTTGCTTTTCCGCGATTGACAATCTGGTAAAGGGCGCATCAGGCCAGGCGATTCAGAATATGAATATCGTTTTCGGCATCGAAGAGACCCTGGGGCTCTCGTAGGAGCGACAATGACTAACCGTGTACTTAAAATTGCTACCTGCCAATTTGCCGTGGGGGCTTCCATAAAGCGAAACTCCCGGACAATCTGTGAGTTTTTGCGCAAAGCGAAAAAGGCCAAAGCTGACATTGTTCATTTCTCCGAGTGTGCTCTTAGCGGCTACGTGGGCACCGACTTTCCAAACTTCGAGGGGTACGATTGGGACCTGCTAAGAGAAGAAACGCAAAAGATTATGGCCCTTGCCGCCGAATTGAACCTTTGGGTAGTTCTGGGCAGCACGCACCCATTAACTAAGCCGAACAAGCCGCATAACAGTCTTTACCTTATAAATTCTGATGGCAGGATTGTTGACCGCTATGACAAAAGATTCTGTACGCCGGGTGATTTGCACCGGCTGACGCCGGGCAACAGGTTTGTGAACTTCACCGTCAATGGCGTAAAATGCTCGCTGCTGATATGCTTTGATTTGCGGTTTCCGGAGATTTATCGACAATTATATAAGCAAAAAGTAAACTGCATTTTCCAGTCGTTTTACAACGCCCGCCAAAAAGGCCCGAGCGTACATAC
>Ga0114922_10001688_pt1 | contig 20874 bp, 15 predicted proteins | sample AartaG_FD_100975 | JGI IMG/M metagenome (GOLD analysis project Ga0114922, IMG submission 100975) | Deep subsurface microbial communities from Aarhus Bay to uncover new lineages of life (NeLLi) - Aarhus_00045 metaG | ecosystem: Environmental > Aquatic > Marine > Oceanic > Sediment | place...
AAGCGGGAATCACCGCCCGGCGTCCCCAAAATCCGCAAGGCGACAAATGCCGAAAGTACAAGGGCTCAAAGGATTTATGAAACCAAGCAAGCCGCTTAGGTTCACGGCGTTGCATGGCACCCGGTGTTGGCCGTGACACGCTGTTCTCTGCAATAACGGCGAATTCCGTCCATCAAATCACCCGCAACGGACCACCAGCTTGGTCTTGGACAACGAGGTCCGCTTATCTGCGCCTGCGCACCGCGCGGTCCATCTCGCGTTTGTGCTCGCGGGCCTTGAGGGTTTGGCGTTTATCGTGCTGAGATTTACCGCGGGCAAGAGCCAGGGCGATCTTGACGATCCCCCGCTCATTGAAGTACGCCCGCAGCGGCACCAGGGTCAGGCCGCGTTGTTGGACGTTGGGCGTCAGCTTTCGTAGTTGCTGTTTTCTGACCAGCAGCTTTCGGACGCGTAGAGGGTTGTGGTTCAGGCCGGCGGCGGGCTCGTACTGGGCTATATGGAAGCCGCAGAGCCACAGCTCACCATCCTGAATTCTGGCGAACGCTTCCTCCAAAGACCCGCGATGCTCCCGCAGGCTCTTGGCCTCGGTCCCGCAAAGCACGATGCCGCACTCGATTTTCTCGAGGATTTCGTACCGAAAACCGGCTTGCCGGTTACGGCAGATCAGATTGTCCTGCCCGGTGCTTTTTCTCATAACATATTGTCTTGCAGCGACTTGCGAACAATCATAGCGCGACGAGCGGGAGTGCCGACGACCCTTGGGACGCCGCGTCTTCCCGGATTCCACGTCAAGGATGCAGCACAAACGGGGCGATATGTGTATAATATATGTCAAGGTCCAGGGTGGCAAACGATGACTGAGCAGTCCGATCTGATCAGCCGTGAAGAAGAGAAGGCGCTCGTAGCACGGGTGCGCACCGGCGAAAGTGCGGCTACCCGCGAGCTTGTCGACTTGCACAAGGATCGCCTCTTCGCCTTCATCTGGCGGATCGTGCGCAACCACCACGATGCCGAGGAGGTCTGCCAGGACGCTTTTCTAAAGGCCTTCGCCTCCCTGGATTCATTCTCCACCGAATACCGATTCAGCACCTGGTTGTTCACTATTGCCTACCGCGTTTGCCTCAACCAGATGAGGCGCAAGCGGCCTCTAACGGGCGAACTGGACTTCGAGTCGCTCGAACGCCACGCGGAAAGCCCGGATACCGTTACGATGGAGACCGAAGAGGCGCAGCAGTTGAAGCAGGTGGTTTGGTCGGCTGTAGCCGAACTGAGCACAGCCCAGCGGGCCGCTGTCTTGCTGTTTTATCGGTATAGCCAGAGTTGCCAGGATATCGCCCAGGTGCTGCAGTTGCCGGTGGCGACGGTCAAGAGTCATCTTCACCGGGCGCGTGCCCGGCTGCGCGGCACGTTGGAGTCCCAGATGTCGACCGAATCGGCCCCATTCCGCACCCTACGGGCGTTGAGCGGGTAAAAGGACATGAAGGCGGACCGACAGGCGGCTCGCCTCGAAGCACACGTCGGTGGTCCGTTGTAGGGAAAACGCAGTCTGACGATGCAGTGTGAACAAGTACGCAATTTGTTTGACGCATACTTGGACGGCGAGCTTTCGTCGTCGCTTGCGACTGAGTTGAACGCGCATTGTCTGCGGTGCTGCGAATGCGGCCGGGCGTTGGCCCTGGCGCAGGTCGCCGCGTACGTTATTGCCTCGGACTGCGCGGGGCCAAGCCTGGGCGAGGAATTTACCGATCGGCTGTTGGCCTGCTTGGAGCCGTCCTCGCGGCGGCGATTCGGTTGGCGACGATTGGCGTACATCGGCGGGCCTTTGGCTGCTGCTGCGGCCGTGGTGTTCGCGTTTCTGGGCGTTTTTGATCGCCCGAAGTTTGTGGCCGGTTGGGTGGATATTGGCGAGACCAAACCCGCGAGTATCGCGAACGACGTTTCCGCCGCTGATCTGGAAAATACCATCTGCGCGGATAAGCCCGCGCTCGAAGATGACTGGAACCGCATCGTTGAGCAACTCGAACAGAGCTTGAACACCAAGTTCGACAGCGGCCGATTCTTGATCAATGCGTTTGACCGGCAGATGGAGCAAGTCATGGATTTGCTCGAAACCGCTTTGTCGAACACGCTCGAGCCTGATCAGCCCGGCGATTGTGACGATCAGTCCGGTTCGCAAGACGCCTCGCCGCCGGGCGGACCCGAGGTCGAGGTTGAAGACCTTTAGCACTTGGCGCCCGGGCGCACCGCTTCCAAGTCCCGGGCCTGACGGCAGCATCCACGACTTACCACCGGCGCCGGCAATGAACCGTCATCCGTTTCATCCGGTGTGTATCACGTATTTCGTCGTGGCCGTTGTGCTTCCATGGTCGACAGCGCACGGTTTCCAATCCGGCGCAGACGCCGGATCACGCCCGTCTTCAGCGGTCTTCGCACGCTACATACCGGACTCGGCGCCGCTCTACATCGAAGTTCGCAACCTCCGCGCACTGGACGACGCCATGCGACGTGCGCACGCCTGGAATCTGCTGCCGCTCGTTGCCGGTGGACAGGCTCGTTCAACGCAGCCGTTCAGTTTGGAATTGGCCGTCGTCAGCCTTCTCGGCGTGCGTACCAGCGCGATGCTCACCGAGGTGATGAACTGCCGCGTCGGGGTGGCGGCGATCTCCTGGAAACAGCCAGATGGCGCCGTTTGGTTCGTGCAACTTTCTGACGAAGACCTGCTCGAGAAATGGTTCCCGACGGCACAGCGAACGAACGCCCGTCGCAAAGGACCATCTCTACGGTTCCAGACCGATAATGGCTTCGAGGTCGCGGTTCGCGGTCGCATCGTGGCTGTCTCCAGACGGGGCGCCGCCGGCGCCTTGTTCGTCAAGGTTGCGTCTTTGATGGCTGGCGAGGACGGTGCGACATGGGAAGACGATCGGCGTTTTTCGACATTGATGGCGGATTTGCCACCGGGGCTGTTGGGCACAGTCGCCTTTCGGGCGAAGCACAGTCAACCGCCTCCCGCGTCGACGTGGTCGTGGCTTTGGTCGGACGCGGACTTTGCGGTCGTTGGGATACGCGAAGGCGACGGCCGATTGGATGTCGATCTGCGGGCAGTATCGTCCAACCCGCGAGAAAAGCTCCAACTGGGCGACAAAGCCGTCAACACCATAGAACGACTGCCTGACGGCACGCTGCTTGCTTGGGCCACCATGGTGGACTGGTCGTCCGAATACGACGCCTTGTTGAGCGCGGCGGGGGCGGCACACCCCATTGCATCGGTGATCGACCAGTGGTTTGGCGCCGATCAGTTTCGCGCCGACGTTCTGGAGAAGCTTGGTCCGCGAACCGTTATCATCTGGGGGCAGGACGCCGCAGCCGGGCCGTCCGTTCCTCAAATCGCCCTTATGATCGAACTGCGAGACGGGCCCGGCGACGCACGCGCCCTGGAGTCGTCCATCGTCAAGGGCCTGGGCAAGCGCACGGCCACCGCAGCGGATGATCGCGGGACAACCACGGCGACTACCCGCATCATCTCGTACTTGGGCGTTCGAATCGTGCGTCTATCGCTGCGTAGCGCCGCCGCCGTGGATGATGCGCAGACGGGCCGACTGGTCCAAGACGTCAAGCCGTCCTTTGCTGTGCTTGACGGCTGGCTGGTGGCGGCGTTGAGCCCGCGTCACATTCGCCGCGTGATTGCGGCGCGGCGCGTCAGTCCGTCTCTGGAACTCCTGCGCGACCTTCGCGGTCGGACTGAGATGCTCGAGAAAAGTCGGACCGTCGGCGTGATTCAACCTGCGCTTGCGGCTGCGGTCATGTCACGTTGGATGCATGAGGCGGAGGCCGGCAAATCTTCGTTCCTTGGCGCGTCGGGGTGGAGCACGTCGTTCCAGCAGGCGGCATCGCGAAAAATCGGAATCGCCGTCAAAGTCAAGAACGATCCCGGGGTCGTGGAAGTGGTTCACGTCTACCCAGGCGCCGCCGCACAGGGCCTTGTCCATGTCAAAGACCGAATCGTCGGCGTGGACGGGGTCTTGCTGTCGCTGGCCGATTCGAACCTCGACTTGTCCAAGCGTTTGGCCCGGTCCAACGCGGCGGGCGGTCCCACGCTGCGGGTCCTTCGAAACGGGGTTCTAGTGGACGTCGTTTTGCCTGCCGACAAGCTTGTATCGCTGGATCCTGCCACCGCGATTCGCGAATTGGCCGCCCTGGGAAGCCCGTTTGAGTTTGCGAGCTTCTCGGCAGCCCAAGTCGATGAGCATCGCTACTTTGCCCATCTTGCCCTACGTTTCCGCGAGCCTGCGACCCACTAAGCAGAGTGTTCAATAAGCTCGTGCATCCTGTGGATACGGTGTGATGGAACCACGTTGAGCCGTCAGCTATCAGCCGTCAGCCGGAATATGGGTTGACGTCGCGCAAGGTGTTGCCAGGAAATAGGTTACACTCCGCGTTTGTTGTGGGCCTTCGCGATTGTAGTCCTCCGGCTGATAGCTGAGAGCTTCTTAAACACGCTCTAAGAGTGCATCCTCCATGATCGATAACGAACCACTTGGTCTCTCATCGACCGCTCTTACAATCGGCAGTTCGAGCGAGAGATTCGGCTTTCCTGATCGTTCTGAAGTGCCACCCCCAACAGTGCCGCCAAACTCCCGTCGTACAAGTCCGAATACCATTTGTGTCCGGTCGATTGTGGGCATACACCGGCAGCCTTTAGACCTCAAGCCATCCTCCGCTGCTGACGATTAATTCCGGCAAGGGTAGTCTGGTTTTTCGCGCGAGGCGGCTTGGCCATGCCATTGCTGGTTCCATGTGATGAACTTCAGCCGGGGATGAAGCTGTACGAGCCTCTGCTATCCAACGGCCAAGTCATGCTGCAAGGCGGCAAGGCGCTCACAAGCGCCGACATCGCCGTGATAAGCCGCAGGTATCCCGGACTGAGCCTGCGCATCGGTGACCCGGTGCTGGACGACGTCATCGAGTTCGAGGATGATGCGCTCGAGCGGGACGTCGCCTCCCAGACTCAGCAGAAGATCTCCAAATCCATGTCGGAAGTGGGCGACCGGTTCGCCAAGCGCGCCTCCCTGGGGGAGGCGGACTTCGATGCCCTCCATTCGGCGGTGGAGGAACTGATGGCCTACCTCAAATCCAACACGGTTTCGGCCGCCCTGATCAACTCTTGCCTGGACAGCAACAGCTATCTCTGTGCCCATACGGGCAACGTGTTTTATCTGAGCATGCTCCTTGGCTCGACGGTCCTGGATTACGTTGTTGCTGAACGGAACCGACAGACCCGCGCCATCGCGCTGCAAGCCAACTTCGCCACGGACCTGACACCGCTTGGTCTTGGGGCGATGGCCATGGACCTGGGGATGATCCCCCTGCAACATCTATTCAAATCCGACAAGCCTCTGACTGATGCTGATCGCGAGGCGATACGCGAGCACCCCCTAGCGGGGGCCGAAATGCTGCCCCAGACGTTCTCGGCGGTGGCGAACATGATCGTCAGAGCCCACCACGAGAACTACGCCGGAACCGGCTACCCCATGAGGATGCCCGGCAATAAGGTCCACGTGTTCACGCGCATCGTTCGCATCGCAGATGCCTATGACGCCGCCACCTCCGATCGCGTGCACAAAGGGGCCAAGTCGCCCGCTCGCGTGCTGTGGGAAATGTCCGCCGGACCGTACAAACGGTTCTACGATCCAGGACTAATGAAGGCTTTTGCTCGGTTGATCCAGCCTTTTCCGATTGGCTCCAAGTTGCGCCTGGAGGACGGGCGGTATGCCGCGGTGGTCAAGTACAATCGCCACAGTCCTTTCCAACCCACAGTGGTCATCGCCTTCGACACGCACAACAAACCCATCCCCCGCGAGGAGTTGAAAGAACCGGTGGACCTGAGTCGGCAAATCGATCTACGCATTAAGTCATTCCACGGCGAGGATCTGTCGTTCATATACACCGCCGGGCCCGAGCAGGACGCCCCAGCACGCGAGAAGTTCACCACCCTAATGCACGCCGCCTACCCGTAGGAGGTCCCCTCTGTCAGGCGGTGACGCGCCTTGAGTATCCAATCAGCGCTATTTGTCAAGCAGGCCCACCCGCGGCGCGAAAAAAAACCGGCGCCAACACCGGCGGGGCGTGGTGGGTCAACCGGCGCGGCCCTTCCAAAGGCTACGGACGGGAGCGATGAGGCGATTGCGCTCTTGCGGCGTCAGGACAAGCACGCCCGATAAAGCCAGCAGCGTCAAAACTGTGGTGACAGGCAGTGCGATGGTCCAGCCCAGCCCCGGGCCGATCGCAGCCGCGACGATCAACCAGGTTGATCGGTCGGGCAAGAGACGGTTTCGGTGGAGCATGGCAACGACCACGACAAGTGCCGCGCCGACGCCGAAGACGCCGGACCAGGCAGCCCCGGACAACGCCGCACTGGTGGACCCGACGGATGAGCCTCCCGGTTCGCCCAGCAGACAATAGGCCGCGACAATGTTGACTGCCACCCCGACCAGCCACGACCAGAACACCAGTCGAGACTTCTCTACCAGGTTCAAACGGATGGTGAGCAGCCCGACTACACCGCTTAGCAGGAACAACGTCAGCAGGGGGTCGTAGGCGACCGCTCCTTCGACAAAACCGGCGGGGAACAAACGTATCAGGATCGGCTTGCACACGGACAGGGCGGTGGCGGCGATCAGTAATCCGAGCAGGCTCGCGCGCGTCAGCCATTCGAGCCTGGGCATCGTCGCCTGTGGCCCTTCGTGCTCCCAAGAGCGGGCGGCGTGACTGTAGACCACCATTGTCAGCAACACGCCGAAGTACTGCACCACGTGGGCGATGATTCGCACACCGAAGAAGAAACCGGCAGTCTCTCGATCAGTCGTTTTGAGCAGGTACCACATCGGGTACAAGAGCATCGCGTGCCAGGTGATTGCCGTACCGGCGGACCACAGGCTAAAGCGGATCAGTCGCGAGGTCTGCGCAGGCGGTTGCTCCGTAGGCGACTTTGACGGCGCCGACTTCATCGCGCCGTAAAGCCCGGGACCAAGCAGCACGAAGGACAAGATCGTGGCCAGCGCGTAGCACCAGATCAGTGTGGCAGCCGTGGCCCGCCCCAGCCAGGCGCCGATCACGGCAAGCAGCGTGAAGACGACGGCGGTCAGCAGCTCGGCAACGCTGACCGCCCGAAACATGCGCATCCCGCGAAGGAACCCGATCAGCAGGTGGTACAAGGCCAGCGTGAACGCGCAGACCGTCGATGCCCGCATCAAGGCCGCCGTCTCATCCAGCGGAACGGCGTCAACCTCAGCGGACATCTCGGCGGCGCCGGTGAAAAGAAAACGTCCCACAGGCGCCGCCGCCAACAGCAGGATCGCCGTGACGCATCCGGCAATGCTCAACGCCATCGTTGCCGCGCGCCGGGCGAATCGTGGCAGTCCTCCGGCAGCCTCGTGGGCGGGCGCATAGCGCGCCACCCCTTCGTACAACCCCGCGGCGCACAACGGCAGCAGGACGTTCAGCACCAGCATGGATACTCCGAACATGCCGAGTTGTTGGGCAGAGATCAGCCACGCGATTGCCCAGTTGCGAACAAGTCCGATCCCGCGCACCGCTGCCTGCGCCAACGTGTTGACACCGACGGACAGGGCCACCGAGTCAGGGCGAAAGAGGCGGTTCATGGGGTGTGACGGCAAGGCGGCGTCCAGGAAAACGGATCAGCAAACCCCAAGCGTGCCGGTGGGCTCCGACCCCGATTGCCAAATGACCGTGTGCGATCCTGCAGCGCCACCGAGCCGCAGGCTTTAGCCTGCGCGATGCCGCGAAGCACGCTGTGTCGATTCCACGGTTTCACCCGGTACAGTAAAGCAAAGTGAAACTCTGCTCTACCAAACTTTGCTCTACCCAGTTGCAATCGACCGATACGGCGTACATAGTACACCATGCGTCCGAAGGATCGGGCTGAGATTCTATCTCAGATTCCCGTGGCACAGGCATCTTGCCTGTGGCCCGGAACTGTGGCACAGGCATCTTGCCTGTGGATTTCACGCGTCACAAAGACGATTCCTCAGGGTTCAACGGTTTCGAGCAGGCGGTCATGTTAGTCGACGGGCTCCTTGCTGCCAACGAACGATTCGGGCCGGTGCCGGCGGTGGATGACGGCACGCGGCCTTTGACCTACAGGCAGCTCACCGCCCTGGCCTCGGTGATGCGCGGCGTGATCGAAAAGCGCACCGCCTGCGAACGTGTCGGCATCTTGTTGCCCGCCGGCGGCGCCTTCGCGGCCACTCTTTTCGGCGCTTTATGGGCCGGTCGCGTCGCCGTTCCGTTGAACCTGTTGCTAAGCCCGGAGGAACTTCGCGGAATCGTCAACGATGCCGCATTCGATACGATGATCAGCGTCCGCCACTTCACCAAAATGGCCGATGCCCTGCCGGTCAAAACGGTCTTTCTCGATGATCTGCCCTTGCGGCGAAAGGCGCTTGTGAGATTGATGATGCGCCCGCCGCAGGCCCCGCCGGTCGGCCCGGACGACACGGCGGTGATCCTGTATACATCAGGAACCACCGCCGAGCCGAAGGGTGTGCAACTGACACAGAATAATCTGCACAGCAACTGCGTGGATTCCGCCGCCAGTCTCGGGCTCGACCACAACCACAGGTTCTTGAACGTCCTGCCGCCGTTCCACGTGTTCGGTTTGACCGCGTGCGTGCTGATGCCGGTTTTCCTGGGGGCGACTGTCTACGCGATTCCAAGGTTTCATCCGGTACAGGCCGTGCGAACCATCGCGGAAAAGGCGGTCACCTTAATGGTGGCGATCCCGAGCATGTACGCGGCCATCATGAAAACGAAATCCGCCACCACCGAGATGTTCAATAGTATCAAGCTGGCCATAAGCGGCGGCGAGCCGCTGCCGGAGTCCGTCGCGCGCGGGTTCGAGCAGCGCTTCGGGGTCAAGTTGCGTCAGGGCTACGGGCTTACTGAAACGTCACCCGTGGTGGCCGCCTGCTCGTTGGACCACACCCGCGACGGCACCGTGGGCAAACCGATCCGAAACGTGGAGGTCCGGATCGTGGATGAGGCCGGAAACATGCTCGGGCCAAATTGTGACGGTGAGATTCTCGTACGCGGCCCCGGCGTCATGCGTGGGTACTACAACAAACCCGAACAAACGCAACGTGTCATCGACGCCGGCGGTGGATTCAGGACCGGCGACATGGGGCGCCTGGACGACGATGGGTTCCTGACAATCTCCGGGCGGATGAAGGAAATGCTGATCATCGGGGGGGAAAACGTCTACCCGCGGGAGATCGAAGCCGTCCTGGAGGAACATCCGGACGTTCTGCAAGCCGCGGTCATTGGCCTGCCAGACGAGTCGCGGGGAGAAGTGCCCATCGCGTTCGTAATCCGTCAGGATGGGGCGGAAGTCACGGAGTCCGAACTCCGTACATTCACCCGCCGTTCCCTGGCCGGTTTCAAGGTGCCAAAACAGATTCGGATCGAGAACGACTTGCCAACCGGCCCGACCGGCAAAATCCTCAAACGACGACTGCCGGACGTGCTCGAGTAGCGTCACCCCTTGTGGGTGACGAACGACACACCGCGGCGCCGCCCACGAGGGGCGACGCTGCAACCAGAACGACACGCCGCGGCGGCGCCCACGAGGGGCGACGCTACAACCAGAACGACACGCCGCGGCGCTGCCCACGAGGGGCAACGCAACAGCCGACGGGCAAAATCGGAGCTCGCGCCGGCCAAGCCGGCACCGATCACTGGTGCTTGAGAACGGCAGCGTACACGTCTTCACCCGATTGGGACGCTCGTATTGCTTCGCGAAAACTGTCCTGAAGCCAAAGCCGGCTGATCCGGGCCAGGGCCTGGATGTGAGGTCCGGTCTCGTCCAGCGGGCTGACCAGCAGGACGACCAGATCGCAAGGCCGGCCGTCGTTACTGGCGAAGTCCACCGGCGAGGCAGGTGTACCCACAGCCGCAACCAGCTTGGCGCACTCGCTCGACTTGGCGTGCGGGACGGCCAGGCCGTTGCCGATGCCCGTCGATCGCATCTCCTCCCTGGCAATGACGGCCTTGAGCACCTTGTGGCGATCTTGAATACAGCCGTCGGCTTCGAGCAGATCCACCAACTCAGCGATGACCTCCAGCTTGTCCGCTGAACGCAGTGGAACGACGATACGCTGCGTCGAGAGAATGTCAGCCAGTTTCATGTCGGGTCGAGGGTCAGGGGACGATTACTGCGATATCTTCGATGCCGTTAAGATCCCAGTCACGAGCAAGCTGCTCGCGGAGTTTGGTGTTGCGTACGGCGTGAACGTCGGAAAACAGATAATTGGCTCCGCCGTAATGCCGATCGGAAAGGCGGTTGCCGTCATACCCGTTGGAGCCGACGGTGTTCGCCTCGCCAGCGTCGATGTAACTGCAATCGTCAGCCCCGAATCCGTCCCCGCGCTCTGATTGAACGTTAGCATCGGCAATGATGGGCAAGCGCGGGCGGATCCGCTCGATCGCAGCCCCGCGCCGCGGATCGGCTCGCGTCTCGTGGCCATACCTGCCGTCCGGGAGAATAGTATAAGTCCCCATGCTCCAGGCCGGAAGGTAAACCCGGTAATGACCGCTGTTGACTTCCTCGCTCCCGACGGACCGGCAGATCATATACTCCTCCCACCGTTCGCCGTCGATGTTGCGTTGCGTGGGGTACGACTCTGGGGTTCGCACCTCTTCCGAATAGGCATACGCCCACAGCAACTCCGCCCAGCCGTACTCCACGTCCGGTTCCAGCCCGCGCCCTCGGCCGGGCTGTTGCTCCAGGTTGTCCGGTTTCCACAAAGCCGGCGGCAACAGCCCGCCGATCGTATTGGAGTAGGCGGTCAGGCCCACGCCGAACTCGTGAAGCCTGGCAAGGCAATGGACGGATTTCGCCTGCTCCCTGGCCCGGCTCATCGAGGGCATGAGAATCGAGATCAGCAGACTGATGATCCCGATAACCGTCAACAGCTCAATCAACGTAAACGCCGATCGGCGGTGCGCGACTCGACAAGGCCTTGTCATCGGGAACATCTGGAGGCTCCGGCACCGATCCAAACCGGCGACGCTCAGAACAGCGGGATTGCTACAACTACACCCAGATTCTATCGGCTTGGATCAACAAATCAAACAGATCATGTGTTCGCTGCGGACGATACCTGAAATCGCGTTTCACAAGTATCACGACTATCTGAGCCGCAGGCTTTAGCCTGCGCGATTTCGCGTATGGAAAACCCGCTTTCACCTTGAAAATCTCGCAGGCGAAAGCCTGCGCGATTCCGCGTATGGAAAACCCGCTTTCACCTTGAGAATCTCGCAGGCTAAAGCCAGCGAGATTTCGCATATGGAAAACCCGCTTTCACCTCGAGAATCGCGCAGGCTAAAGCCAGCGGCTCGGCTTGTGATCATGGTCGCTGGGTTTGCGAAACGCTGTACTACGGCAGTCGCAGGTTGCCCAGAGAGAGGGGATCGTATGCGTTCCGCACCGCGCCAGACCAGGTGCTAAATGTCTGTGCGGCTGTGTTAAATCGCGTGACGTTGAACCCCCACACCTGGTTCTCGGTCGATGCGGGCCCGAAGGCTTCCAGCGGAATCCGGACCTCGGCGAACCACCGGCCCTGGCCGTCAGCGGTCGCGACGCTGATGTCGGCCGCCCACGGCTCACGCCGGCCGACCGGCGGTGAAAGCTTGACGCCCTTCTCGGCTACGCTCGCACCGAAGCGATTGATCACCACGTGGTATAGATCAGCGGGCGATCGCGTCCCCGCGTTCAGCGGGTCGAACAACAGTTCGACCGCCTCCGAACCCACGGGCACCAGATCGTCGTAGACGACGGTGTTTCGCCGGCTGCCTCGCGATTCGCCGCCGCCGCTTGTGCGGCAATTCAACGCCACGTAGAGATTGTTCACATCCCGGGCTACGAGGCAGATGGTGTCACGCGACGATTCGGATGACGTCCCCGTCGTTCCGCTCGATTGACCGCAAATTGGTGCAAACCCCGAGGCCACGTTGCCGACGCCGCCGGGCCAATCGTTCAGGTCGCCGTCAATCGCGATTTCGGACTCCAGCCACATCGCGGTCAGGTAGCTCACACGGGCGTTGATGTCCAATACGATGCCGGTCTCGCCTTCAAAGACGACCGGAACGGTCACGGAGCCGTCCATCGTGGATGACATGACGCTGGCGCTTGCCGTCAGAGTGAAGCGTCGTGACGCACCGGGCGGGACGGGTTCAACGGCGTTCACCCGGCGTGAGGCGGACCATCCGAGCGGCAGCCTGGCAAAACGAAGCCCCCCCCCGAGCGGCCCCCGCAGACCATTGTCCAGCGTGACCACGAAGTCCACCTGCATCTCCCCGGTGCCGGGGGCGCCGACCAGGTTGACCCGAACGCCCTCTACTTCCGCGCTGAACGATCGCGCGGCCGACATGAACCGATGCCACTGAACATCGGTAGACGCCAGGGTTTTGCTGGGAGACAGCTCCGTTCGCGGGCGGGTAAGTTCGTCGGCCATGATCCGTCGAGCCGATTCCCAGATGGCCCCGCGGTGCGACCATCCGGTTGGCCGTGTGTCGGCATAGTGGGTGTGGTAGGCCTCGGCTCCTGCGCGCTGCACCAACGACGCGGTCAGTGCGTCGGCGACGTGGGCGAGATTCCTCTTCCTTAGCAGACGCAGATAGGCGGCGTCCTGCAACCCCCGCCGCAGGCGTTTGAGGCGAACCGAGGGCACGGGTACGTTGAGCCCGAACGGCGTACCGGGGTAGATCAGCACATTCGGATCGTGGGTCACACAGGCTTGGGGGTCGGCGGCGAGTAGTTCGTCACCCACAAGGGGTGACGCTACACGTTCGTCACCCACAAGGGGTGACGCTACAGGCGCAGGCCAACCGTTGACAAGCCCGGCGTGAACAAACTCGGCATCCAGGTGCCGTTCCTGCCACGCGATTGCCCGGTTATCCGTTGCCGGGGCGGCAATCGAAACGGACCCGCAGTAGGGTGGGCGATCCAGTGAGACCCAGGTCCGCCTGCCGGCGACTCGTTCATCACGCATCCGCCGCGCGTCGTAGAACTGCGCATCCGGCATCCAGATGTCGACTCGATCCGACAGCGCCGCGAACGGAAAGCCGGTCCAGCCGTATGGCGCAAGGTCTTGAGGAAAAAGTCGCGACAGGATCGCCAGACGCTCGTCCGCACGACGGATCAGGCGCGAGAAATGCTCGGTCGCTCGGATCGCATCAAGACCGGGGGAATCGGCCGACGGAACCATCGTGTACGATCGCTCCAGCCAGCCTTTTTCATCGAAGTGGCGGGCGCATTGTGACAGGTACTCGCCCAGGGCCGTTGAATAGCCGACCGAACTCGAGGCCCCGTACGCGGGGGGGGGTGGAAAGTCGGCGTCGATCGGGATCGGCCAGGCGCTCAGTGGGATGCGATTGAAGAACATCGTCCCGTCCAACAGCGGGCCCACCGTCGCATCGTACTGCTCCCAGTCCACCAGGACGTGTTGCAGGCGGTTGATCTTGACGACCGGATACAGCTTCGCCAGCACGGGGTTCACGCCGTGGCGCCGCAGCATTCGCATGGTATAGGACAACACGGCGTCGAGTGCGTCGCGATTTGGGTCGTCGCGCCACGTCGATGCCGGTGCGTGGGGCGCGCCGTCAACAAAGACGTGATGGGCGAAAAGACTGCGGTGATCCACGTCCACGATTACGCCGCGGTCTGCATCCTCGGGCAGTATGATCGGCCAGACCGTCAGACGGATATCAAGCGAATCGAGCACGCGATCCCCCGATGTGAGCTGCAACGAGCCGAGGTGCTCCCCGACGAAGCTGCCCTTGGGAATGGTCACGTCGACCCAGAAGTCCATCGTCTTGCCCTGCTCGAGCGTTGCCGGCAGGCCCCCGCGCGGGGCGTCGATCGGCACCAGGGCGTCGAACGGCTCCGGAATCCGTTGATCGGCGGGGATCGTGCGAATGTGCCACCCAGGCCAGGACGGCACTCGAACGCGGTGCATTCGGAATATCTGAATGGCCTCGGGTTGAATCGTTGCGTGTTCGGATTTCAGCGGCGTGGCGCGCAGACATACATCGTCCACACGCCCCCCCACAACACCGAGCCGAACCGTGAAACTCAGCGTTTCGTTGACGGCCCCGGCCAGCGCGGCGAGGCGTGAATCGAATCGGGCCGGCTGTATGACAAGAGGGTGTGTCGCGGCTGACGCCGCGTGTTCGTGCCGGCAGACCGTCAACTCAACCGCTTGGGGCGCGGCGTTGCGGCAACCCGACGCCGTCAGGCCCGACGCCAGGACAGCGGCCATTACCGTTAACCTGTTCAAGAATCGTCGGGCTCCTGGGCGGCAGCCTCACCGGTCCCGTCGTCTTTTGGGGGCACGCTTTCTGCGCCTTCGCCTTTTGGGTCTTGCTCCGGCGTCTCGCCGGCGCCCGCTTCGGCGTCAGTGGGTTCTACAGCGGGTTCTACAGTGGGTTCATCGCCCGACTGCGGGGCCGGCGGTTCTTCCGACGGTTCATGCGGCGGTCCCTCCACCGATGGTTCTTCCACCGGCGGCAGCGGTGGAGCGAACTTCACCACGGTAAACGTCTCGTCCAGCGCGTTGAGGCGATTAAGGGCTTGCTCCTTGAAAGGGGTTCCGTTCAGGCGGTCGTCATCTCTGACCTGTTCGAGGTATGCTTTGGCCCTGCCCCGACACGACGCATCACCCGTCAGAACGAACCGGTTTTCCTCGACCGTCGCCAGGCCGCACAACGCCACGCCCAACGCCAGAGGATTGTCGGCGAAACTGGTGCGCAGCTCCTGAAAAGCGGTGCCTGCCTGCTCATTGGCCTCGGCCTTTTCAGCATCATCCGCCGACATGGAGACGGCTCGCAACGCGACCTCGCCCCACTTCGACAGGACCGTCAGACCAAGCGCGTCGCCCGAAGCGTCCGCGGCCAATGACTCCAGCTCCGGCAGCGATCGTCTGATCCCTTCATAGTCGACCAGCGACAGCTTGCTCAGACGCTCCCACGCCGCCGCCCTCGCCTGTTGACGCGATTGCATGAAAATGAGGCCCACCACGATCACCACGATGACCACCGCCCCTGCCAGCAGGATCTTGGAACTGTTCTCCTGCACGTTCTTGGCCGTCTCCTTCAGCCAATGAGCGAGGTCATTTTCTTTCAACTCTTGACGTCTGTGAGCTTTCATAATGGGTTCCTTCCACAGTGGCACCGGCGACCCGCCGGTGAGGTCACCGCCCCTCGCCGGTGACGGACGGCGTCTTGCCGCTCTCGAGCGGCGTGATGCGCACGTCAATCACGACAGCGCCGGCGCGTCCCTGCGAGGCATCCCGAATCGTGATTTCGCAAGCTTCCGCTCCCTTTTCGTACCGCAGCACGTAGACGCCGTGGAGATTGGCGTTGCTGATCAGCGACCACCGGGCCAGAGGCATTTCCTGCTGGTAGAACCGGCGCACTGTCTGTTTGTCGGCGGATCCGACGTAGCGGTGCCGGACATAAACGCGTCGCCTGCCGTCCCGATAATCTTCACTGGCATCCTCCGCGAATCGAAACGAAGCGGGGAAAGGAACATCCAGCTCCTGTGGGTTCTGGCACGCGGTCAGCGTTTGAGGCCTGTTCGACTGAGCAGTGGTGGCGCAGCCGAGCAAGAACAACCAACCTGCCGGGCACAAAACCGCCACCGTGCGAACAAGACCAGTCATCTCGGTGTAACACCTCCTGGCGGGCGTCAACGCGACGCGCTCGACGGCTTGACCCTCTTGTGTGCCGACCGAACCGCACGCCGATTAACTTACGTCGCCGTCCCGATGCCGTCAACGGGCGGCGTCCGTCCCCCGGGCGACCGGGCGAGCGTCAGGATTGCGGGTGGAGCGAGGCTCCAATTTGCTCAGCGGCGTTGAACCGGGTGCCGGTGGGCAAAGGGAATCTAGGCCCTCACCTACACCCCATGACCTGACGCTGCTCCCGGGCGACGGTGCGCCGCACCGGTCAGATCAGCCGCCGGATAACCGGGCCTGAGCCTCTTGTGTCGCGCCCGGCGGCGGGTAGAATGAGGTGTAAGGTGCGCATCGCCGCAATTCGAGAGTCATCGAAGCGAATGGCGTAACTTTGTTTCGATGGGCGGCGGACCGGAGAAACCGCTGCACCAGTCTTGTACAAGGATTGAATTCCATGAGACCACTGTTGCTCATTCTTATCGTGGTTCTGATCGTTGTGATCGTCATCAAAGTCACTCAGCAGCCGGAACCCGCTCAGATTGCTGACGATGACCCGCGTGTACCCACAGTAGCAGGTAAAGCGGGTGACAAGCGTGTGCTCAGAGACCGGCCGCTGGATGGGGAAGAACCCGAGGTGCCGCCGGAATTCGACATCCAGATCGAGGTTCCGCAGGGCGTCGAGGGCAACCTCATTATTTTCAATATCACTGAACAGCACGGATACTACGTCGAGTCGTTCACGGTCCATCTGTTCAAGAAGGAAACCCCCGGCCAGTTTGTGGAGCTGTATTACGACAAGTACCTGCAGGCGAAGGGTACACTTCGTGTTGAGGAGAATATCGTCCCGCATGAAATCATCTCAAACTTCGGTGGTGAAATGGGAACCAGCGAGGACTGGGAGGCGCGCGTCGTGAGATACGGCCGGGCAAGAGTGGAAGATCCCGACCCGCTGCCGGAGATTGTGGAAACGCCGTAAATGACTGCGGCGTCCCTGCAACGCCATGGTCGTGTCGTTCCAGGCAAAGAGCGGCCCGGCTCTGACAACGGTGTTGCTCATCCGCGCGCGTGGATTCGGCCTTGCCCGAAAACCTGTCGCGAACATCGCGTCGCGACTAGAATGAACACGTGTCCCGTGGGTCGCGCCGAGGGGGGAATTGGCTCTTCCAAGGCGGACGCGCGACGACCGCAAATACAAAATGCGGTGACGCGAATCCCGAACTACAAATGCCCATCCTGCGCGACAACACGGCGTGGGGCGTGGAGTCTGCCGCACGGATCGGCAGAGCTGCCCGGATTCTTCGGATCAGTCCCCTGGCTTCGGCTTGGCGAAGAACGGGACAGCCGAAAAACACAGTTTCCGGAGGTTGTCGGCGGTATCGTGGATAACCTGTCCATTACACTAAGCAACGGGCAGACCTTGACTCATACGCTTCCGGGCTGCGGCACGGAGGTGATCGGTCGGGATCCTGCCTGTGACATCTGGGTTGACGACCCCAGCACATCCCGCCGCCATGCCCAGTTCCGCAAGACCCCAGAGGGTTACGTCGTCGAGGACCTTGGCAGCAAAAACAGCACGCTGGTCAACGACGTGCTCAAGGCGTCGCACCTGCTGCGCGACAATGACATCATCATCCTCGGCATGGTGCGGATCCGGTTCATCGCGGCGACGGACGCGCCCGAACAGGTCACCGTTGTGGTCACCGATCAGCCCTCAGCCCGCGAGTCGGCCCGGTTTTCAAACCGCGGCGTCCACGTCCAATTGTCCCAGCAGCGGCTCCAGATGATTTATGACCTGTCCGATCGTCTGACCCGCTTGCGCGATCGCGACAAGCTTCTCTCCGACGCGATGGACATCTGTTTTGACACGCTTCGCTGCGAGCGTGGGGCAATTGCGATTCGGCGCCACAACAGCCGTGCGATCGATTGGCCCGTGGTCCGCCACTTGCGGGGCAAAGAGGGAGAGCTGACGATCAGCCGCACCACGCTCAGCCGGGCGCTGGACCACGGCGAGCGGGCTGTCGTCACCGAAGACACTCTGGGCGACGCCGATCCGACCGTCAGCATGGTTCAGCACGGCATCAGGTCGGCCATGTGCGTACCGCTTCTGTACAACGAGGAGATCCTTGGTGTCATCTACGGAGACCGCATCAGCACCGCTGCGGTCTACACGCCGGAGGATGTCGATTTTCTGGCGGCCATCGCCCGGCAGGTGAGCATCGGACTGATCAACAGCCGCCTGCTGGATGAGCAACGCCTCAAAGACCGGCTCGAAAAGGACATCGCCCTGGCAAGGCAGATCCAGACAGGCCTGTTGCCACAGACTCTGCCGAAGCGACCGGACATCACCGTCGCCGCCCTGAACGAGCCGGGCAACCGCGTCAGCGGAGATTACTACGACGTGATCGAGCTGCCGGACGGACGTGTGTGGATTCTCATCGCGGACGTCACCGGCGAGGGCGTGGCCGCGTCGCTGCTGACCGCCAACCTGCAGGCGGCCGTGCGCGTCACCATCGATACCAGTGAAGACCCGGGCACGTTGATGACTCGCTGGAATCGCTTGATTTGCCGCAACACCGACTCCTCCAAGTTCATCACGGTGCTGTTGGGACTGATCGACCCTACCGCCGGGCGGGCCGTGTTCTCCGGCGCCGGGCATCTGCCGCCGCTTCTGGTGTATCCGGGCGGTCCCCCTCCCAAGGCGATCGACCTCAAGCCGGATTTCCCGCTGGGCGTCGTCGACGGCGCCCAGTACGAGTCCACCGTGGTGGAACTCGGCTCGCTTCCTTGCACCATCTACTGCTACACGGACGGGGTGATCGAGGCCCTAAATCCCGGCAATGAGTTGTTTGGCGAGCATCGGCTTGTCGATCTGCTCAGCAGCCACAGTGCGCTCGGCCCGGCACGGCTGCTGTCAAACATCCGCCGAGGCGTCACCAAGTTCACCGACGGCGCCCCCCAAAGCGACGACATTACAATGTTGGCGGTGACACTCGGCGGCGGGTCGTAGAGAAAAAGGGGTCAGGTTGATTTATTTACTTCAAGCATCGCGCAGGCTAAAGCCTGCGGCTCAGTGTGTAGGGCGTGCCGTGCACGCCGATGCCCTTAAATAAATCAACCTGACCCCTTTTTCCTTCCAGCCGGTCAAACGCAGCTTTCCAGCCGGTCAGACGATAGGTTGGAAGACTTGTCTCACATTTCTGAGATAGTCTCATAATCACTAATGTCTTCGCTTGAGAGGGAATGAGATACTCCACCCTTTTTCCACACGTGGTTAATGCCATTGTCCGCGTTCGTTCTATTTGACGCGAACAAGGATTGCCCGATCGATCGGCATCCGATCGAGGGTGGGTCCGATATCCTTTAGAAATCGAATCGCATCGGTGTAATAACCCGCGGTGGGACGTACGCCTGGTACGCGGCTCGACCAATAACGGTTGAAGGCGTGCATGAACAGTTCGCGGACGTACTTGCTGTAGATCCCCGCCAGGGCGGTCGGTAGGGCGTGATCCTCGCCGTTGGTACGAAACTCGATCCACCGCAGGCGCGACGCGGCGCGCAACTCATACGCGCTTCGCACTTTCGATTCCTCGGCGATCCTGATGTCGTATTCTGGAAAAGCGTGGGCAAGGGGCTGGCGATAGCGCATGCGACCGCCGAGGCGATCGACGACGATGCGCACCGGCTCATCACCGGCCAGTCGAAAAACGCAATCGACAATCCGCAAAGCGACGCCCATCAGGGCCACGGATTTGTTCCGCGTCGATCCGACAAGGCGGTTGTAATCTTTCTCGAGAACAACTTCGCAGATTACGCGCTCCAGGCGCGTGTGCTGTTGGGTCAGGTCGCGGCGAACCGGTGTTGCCCGCGTGGCGATGTCGCCGGTCTGATCTGCAAGAGGCAGCTCGAAGTCAGGCCCGGCATACCAGGGGTAGGATTCGAGCAGGCCCGTGGTACGCGGCGATACGGCGCCCAGAAACTGATGCCACGATGTCGTCCCCCTCCCGGCGGCGGCGAGCATCACCAAAGCCGGACGCTCCAGCGGGGCCAGCGTTTTCCTGCCGGCGAACAGCCTCTTGCTGTCCATAATTGCAATGCGACGACCGCTTCGTTGGGGTGTGCGGGCGAGCGTTTTGGCAAGGGTATCCCAAAGGCAGGAGGAAAGACAGGCGTCCGGGACGCGAAAGACCGTTCCGGTCACCACTAACGGGCCAAGGATGGGGCCCAGCCCTGCCTCATCGATGCCGGCCACAATACCCAACGTGAAACCCTTGATTTGCGTTGCCCAAAGGGGGCTCACTGTGCGGCAACGTTGCGTCGCCTGCCGGATCGGGTCGTCCTCGGCACCGGCTTAGTGCATCGGCACTAAGCCAAATCCTGCGCGTGCAGATTGCCGGCGACGAGCTTTTTCCGGCGAAGACGTTGAACTGCCGACGGATTTCTGCGATACTGGTACTGTACAAATCTTCGTAAGGCGAATCAAAGGTCCTCACGACGCATCTTCGCCGCTCGACCGGTTCGGTCGTGTTCGCGGGTCCGGTACAGGTCTCTCGGTAGCGGACTGTTTACGCCGAGGATGGTTTGAACGCATGTTCAGGCAAATTTTTTTGAGTTTTTTTCCGTCGTTTGGCCGGTTCAGGGGTCTTATACTCTGGAGTCAGCCAAAGCGCTGGCTGGTGGAGTCGTTTTGAGTTGCCGGACCCGGACGCGGTGCTGAGGCGCCGTGATCCTGTACTGGTCGTTCAGTTCGGATGTTCGTCGGGTCACGGAGGGTTGTGGTTTTTTCGATACGGTCTTGTTTTCCGTGTTGCTGTTTGCAGGCCCTGATACCGGCGACGGGACTTGCGGCGTGCGCATGGTATGGAGGTTTCTGAGATGTGGATTTGTCGAGAACTCAATGGTGCCGACCGGAGACGGAGAGTCTCCGGCTTTACGTTGATTGAGCTTTTGGTGGTCATCGCCATCATCGCTCTTTTGATTTCGATTCTTCTGCCGTCGTTGCAGAGGGCGAGGCAGCAGGCCAAGCGCTCGGTGTGCCTGTCCCACATCAAGGGGATCGCCACCTCGAGCCGTGTGTACGCCGCTGAGGACGACGGCGGCTGGAGCATACCGATCCATCCAGCCACTT
>Ga0114922_10001689_pt1 | contig 20871 bp, 20 predicted proteins | sample AartaG_FD_100975 | JGI IMG/M metagenome (GOLD analysis project Ga0114922, IMG submission 100975) | Deep subsurface microbial communities from Aarhus Bay to uncover new lineages of life (NeLLi) - Aarhus_00045 metaG | ecosystem: Environmental > Aquatic > Marine > Oceanic > Sediment | place...
AATGATAAATTAGGAGTTTGAGATTTCTTATAATATTTTTGAATAGAATATAAACTCTCATATAAAATTGGTGGACATCCAGGAATTTCAATAATACGCTTATTAGTTTTTTCTTTTACTTTCGTAGTTTTTTGAGATTTGTAATCTTTTTTTATCTTTCCCTTAACATTCTCTACATAGTTTTTGTCAGTTGTAGTCCTAATTTTTCTAAATTCGTGATTTTTTGTACTATTTATAGCACATTCTCCGAAAACGATGATGTTATCTAAAGATTTGGGTTCTGGAGGGTTTTCTCCTGCCAAAAAGCATTGGTTTCTAATATATTTTAAATCCTTTGTCATGTAAGTTTTGACGAAGTTCAACAAATTATACGCTTCTTTAAAGCATCCAGAGCAAATTCGCCCAGCTTTAATAGTCGTATTTTTTATATTAATATCTTCTAACTTATAAGTAGAAAATTTTACTTCTAAATTGATATTTTCGACGCTTTCCCCAGTAATTGTAATATTTGAGATGTCTGTTATTCCTAATTTTCTATTTCGTGCTTCTATAAGAATATCACTACTCGATAAATCATTACCTAACAATTTTAGTGTGATGAGATCGACTGCTATCGCATCCCGCCCAATTATTCCTAATCCCGGGGATATTAGATTAGAATCTCTATATACAAAAGGGCCCGCACCTTCTAAAAAATAGAACATATCATTAATAACTAAATCTGGCTTTTTAATGCTATAAATATCGAGGATGTTTGAAATCAAATCTTGTCTATATTGATCCAAATGTAGATAATCCTTTCCGTTCCTTATTACTTTTTCAATTCTTTGATATCTATTAGGTACCAGAGAGTACGAATTCAATATTGATAATGTAATCTTAAAAAGTGGATCCACACTCACTTGGTTAAAAATTATTAGTTTATCTGATTTAAGTATTATCTCTGGAATTTTAACGATCTTACCTTTTATTGCATGATCTATTAAAGGATAGTTAGTTTGATCCTCTAAAAATAAGAGTTCTACCCCAAGGGTTTCTAAATAGGACTGAATTCCGAGATTATTCACAATTGATTGAGTTTTCATTCCATGATCTGGGAAACTACCAATAAAAATTTGGCTTGCTCCTGCACTTTTGCAAAGAATAATAAGATCTCGGAGAGATTCAAAGTTAACATTGACAGGAAATCCATAAGGCACTCTTAGATTAATTTTAATGAAAACTTGATCTCCTTTTTCTATAAATGCGGAGATTCCGCCAAGTTTTTCTATTCCTGTAGTTATAAGCTCACTTGGACTAGTACTTTTAATTATAGCAACTTTAGTACTATTTACTTTAGAGTTCTCATTCATTACAAAATATTAAAATTAAAGAATCAAATAAATCTTTAGTAAAATATATCGAGTTGATTATAATTTCAGAGCAAAATACGATTAAAATTCAGTTAAAAGATACTCGTGATAAAATCCCTACTGATACGATAGGGATAGACATTGGTCAGAGTCTTACGAAGATTTCTTATTCGGTAGGGAACGAAATTATACTTACGATGAACCCAACAAGCTCTGACTTTAGTGAAATAAACGAATTTATAGAATTCAATAAAGATCGATATAAGAAGATTAACTTTACTGGAGGAAAAGCTTTTGTTCAATACAAAAAATATTCTAATGAATTCGAAACAAGCTTAATCAACGAATTTGATGCAAATATAGGGGGTGTAGAATTTCTGTATGAATACAACAAAAGTAAGCCTTTACCTCCCTCAATTATAGTTACCTTAGGAACGGGAACATCTATAATATTGAAAACGGATGGTATTACACATTTAGGAGGTTCTGCAATGGGAGGAGGCTTCTTCATGGGATTAATCAGATTACTTTTCCAGGGATCTATTGCCGATTATTCAGAAGCGATTAACTATGCTAGTAAGGGAAATAGATATCAAGTCGATTTAAAAGTAGGTGATATCTATGATATTGAAGATATTAGAGTAGATAAGTTATTTAGAGAGTTTACAGCAGCAGCATTAGGTAAGATTAATAAAAATAGCGATGTTAAGACTGCTAAAAAGGAAGATATTATCCTATCACTCATTGGGAGCATTGGAGAAAATATCGGAACAATTGCTACTCTAATGGCAGAGAATCACGAAGTAAAACATATCATTTTTTGTGGAGGTTTTTTAATTGGTAATAAACCATTAAAACAAACGCTGTCGCTACTATGCAAATACAAGAGATTAAAGCCGTTGTTTTTAGAAAATTCGGTGTTTGCTGGAGCAATTGGTGCTCTTAAATTTAACGCTAACAGATAAATATTTCAGAATAAGATAAAAGCGTGCCCATGGGAGATATCTATTCATTGAAATTTAGTTGTGAAACTACTCTCATAGATACACTATAATGGGCACAAAGATTGTAGGTAACAATAATTTTTATAGTTTTGAGTTAAAATATTAAAAATTAGAATGAAATAAAGCATTTTAAATAGTTTCAGAATGTCTTCTTAACATATCAGCATTTGTCTTACCCATTTTAATTGCTAATTCAGCAATAATTGCATCTAAGTACACAAAAGCTGCGATCTCGAACATTGTCCCTTCGGGAGTTAGAATAGCAGTATCGTCGTGAAGATCTACTTTATCTCTTTTAGATCGACCCTTTAATTTTATTGTAATGTCCCCAACTCTCCCAATTATAGTTTCAGGGTGAGATGTGATAGAAATTATTCCAAAAGGTTTTGCTGTGTTCACATAATTTTTTAAGAGGCTTACAACGATGGAAGTTGTACCTGATCCTGAAAGAACTATCAAGATATCATCATTTGAGAGAGCAGGTATAGAACCAAGGTTGGTAACCATATAAACATCTGCACCAAGATGAACCAACCTTGTAGCAAAACACTGTAGAATGAAAGCTGAACGGCCACTTGCTAGTAGAAAAAATTTGCGCTTCTTAATTAATCCATCGTAAACCATGTCTATGAATTTTTGGGTGTGTTCGAAATGCTTAGTTTTACTAAGGTGTTCCATGTTATCTTGGAGATTTTGCAGGATAACATCCATTGATTGGAACAAAATCTGTCTTTCTTTTCCATGTAATCTATGTTCATTATTAACTTTATCAGCCATTTCTAATCAGAATTAATTTATTTTTGGATATATGTAACTTAAGTCGACATCAAAAAAATACATTTTGGTTAATACTATTTTTAATTGGAATATTATAAATCCCTATTATCAAGGGAGTGATTTACTAACAGTATCTTCAATTTTTAATCAGAATTATTTCATTTCTAGAGAGTAAAAAATAAATAAAGAATTAACGATATTGTACAAAAGTAATTATAAAAATACATTGAGATTAATCTTGAAAGAAATATTATTGGAACATTTAAAAGAACAATTTGAAAGTAGTGAGCTTAACCGCCTTCCTAAGGAATATGGGGGTGGAAAAATATTCTCTCAACCTTTAATTGGTGTCGCTCAAGGCAATGACCCTATCTTTTTTAAATTTAAGGAGATTGTAGGACCTGAACATTATACCCCTTTGGAAATGTGGTTAGCAAGTGGTCAAAAACAAATACCCGCATCAAATCTTAACATTGTTTCTATAGCATATCCGTTTACTGATGACATTAGAAAGAAAAGCATTACTCCAATTAAAAGTTCAAAGATGATCCTACCCGCAGAAATTTATTCTGTAGCTAGAAATTTTGCAAAGGATTTTAGAAATTATATAATGGAGAAAACCATTGAATTCTTACAAAGCAAAGGGTACAGTGCTATTTCTGGAAAACTTAGTGAAGCTTATACTTTGGTTGCAAAAAAAGATTTTTATTCTACATGGTCTGAAAACCATGTTGCATTTGCCGCGGGATTAGGAACATTTGGATTACATGAAGGCCTTATTACTGATTTAGGGTGTAATATTCGATTAGCTTCGGTGATTACAAACGCACCACTTGAAGTTACGTTACGAAAAAATGATGAACCTTACGCTAATTGTTTATACTATGCTAAAGCAACTTGTAGAGAATGTGCAAAAAAGTGCCCTGCTAATGCTATTACTGAAAAAGGCTATGATAAAACAAAATGTAATAAATACCGTAATAAAGTTGCAAGAGAGATGGTACCACGCCTTAAACCAATTCTTAAAGCATACAGTCGTCGAATTAATTGGAAATACAAAGCGCAAAATTATCCCGTGGGCTGTGAATTATGTCAATTTGGAGTCGAATGCATGGATAAAAACCCTATGATCCGACATGATTTAGATTTCGATTAAAGTTTTATCAAGGTATTAATTTCTATTAAATCTTTATTAGACCTTTATTAAATGGATTCAAAAAGAAATTTTCTCCCAAATAAAGTTGAATCTTTCTTTAGATTAAGCATTAAGTAAAATATAAAAAAAAAGAAAAAAATAAGATTAGAGCTCTAAACAAGAATGTTTCTCTATTTGTATTTAATTGAAAGCAAGAGATCATTCTTAGTGATTTTCTTTCGGTTAGCATGCATGGTAAAAGCTCGAGCTTGTTCAGTTAAACCAGTAGCTGTCTTTTCAAGATGGTCAATTAAAAGATCTACTGCGTTTCTTGCTACGATGCTTGCACCCTGTTGTTTCATAAGTCTCCGGATTGGTGACCATGCAAAACTATGTTTCTTTTTAGCCATTTTTTATTCCTCCACTATTTAAATTTTTAAAGTATTGATTTTTAATTTTTATTGTATTTATTATTAAAGTTTCTTAGATAGTAATATATCCGAAGAGTTATTTAAATCTTTTGCCTATTTGTGAAGAACTTCACGAATTTAATGCATAAAAAATCACGACAAAAAAACTTGGTTTTATTATAACTGTTAAAATCTATGATCATGCAATAGTTGATCATTCGAAAAATTTGAATTAACTTATTTAGGATCAAAATAATTCAAATATCAAAATAGAGTCAATCGTGTTTTATCTCGATTTTGTTATTATTTAATGAGTTACTAAAAAATTTTGAAGTAAAATAAATCATCCCCAATTAATGTTATATCAAATCATGTATGATCATAATAATTAAGTCATAAACAACCTAACTAGTAAAAATAAGTTTTAATTAAGAAATCACACGATTAATCCTAATATGAAAAATACTTAACATAATTCACGGATTAGAAAAATCAATTTATTGAAAATTCCAATAAAATGTTATAATTTAAAAAGCAAATTTTATTTAATTTTGATTTTTTTTATAGTATAAGAAAGATTTATTCTTTATTTCTAAAAATTAGATTATAAAAGGTTAAATATATGTCTCAACAAATTATGGTCCCAGGGGCAACTGCAGTTGCTATTAAATGTAAAGATGGAGTTGTATTAGGAAACGATCGCAGAGCGACATGGGGGTATACGGTAATCAATAAAGCCACTCAAAAATTGTTTAAAATTACCGATCATATAGGTTTGGCGGCTTATGGTTTAATTGGTGATTTCCAGTTTGTATCTAGGGTCTTAAAAGCGCAAGCGGCGTTATACGAATTAGATGCTCACGATAGTATTATGACTAAAAGCGTAGCGAAGATGGTTTCTAATATGTTATATTCTCGAAAAATGGCACCATTTTATACAAATTTAATTATTGCAGGGGTAGATAAAGATGGTCCACAATTATACACATTAGATGCTCTTGGTTCATTGATGCCTGAAGATTTTGGTGCTACTGGAACAGGAATGTTGCTTTCTATAGGAATTTTAGAGGCTGAATATAAACCAGATATGACGGTAGAAGAGGGGGCAAAACTCGTTGAAAAAGTGATTAGAAACTCAATTAAGAGAGATGTGATGTCTGGTAACGGAATTGATTTACTGATAATAACTCAGGAAGGCACTGAAGAAAAGCGAATTGAGATTAAGGAATTAGGCGAATAATAAACACATTTTTTATAATCTTACTTGTTCTCATTTTTACAAAAAAATTTAATGGAATGTCATATTTATAAAATTGTTAATTTTTTCTAATTAATGTGGTGGTCTTCTTTGCGTTTGTTTAATAATGGTTATAGAGAAATAAATGGATATAGTCAAGACGAAATTTCACGTGTTAAAAATTCTATTACAAAGCTTAAATCAGACGAGACGAAATCGCAAGAACTTGATGATATTCTAAAGAGTGAATTTAAACTCGAGGATATTAACTCTTTTTCAGAGTATTTTAGCAGTATCAAAACTTTTAGCGAAAAATATTTAGTTTCACATTCGAAATTAGAATTTTTCTCTTTAAAACAGGCTATAATGAACGAATTAAAATTGATTTCGAATAATTTAACAAATTTAAGCTCAAACGGAAGAAATGTGAAACGAATAGTAAAAAATAACGAATATTTAGATCAATTTTTGAACGAGAGCAAGGAATTAATAAGTTATGTAAACGCTTTTATACCACGATTAGAAGATTATACAGAAAAAACTGAACATGAATATGAAAACGATATAGCTTTATGGATTGAAGCAAATAAAATAAAAAATCTGTTTTTTAAATTTAACGATATTCCTAAGAGTTTGGATAATTGGGAGGATATTCAAGAACTTGTTGTGTATATTACAAGCTTGGTTGAAGCTAAATTATCAAAAAAAATAAAATCTCGTAAAGATTTTGTGTTAAACTTTCATTTTGATGAATTATACCAGTTCGTTTTAAGTAAGGCGGGCGAAAATTTAGATGTTTACAACGACCTCATTTATTTGTTATATCACTTTAGTATTGTTGAAGATTATGAAGGAGAGGCATTCGTAAACGTCTTGGAAAGGAAAGAATCAATACAAAGTTTAAAAGATAAGCTACGCCCAGTAATACTTGCATTAATCAAAGAAAAGTTGAAAAACCATTTACAAGAAATTGAAGAATTAGATAAGAAATATGACTTAAACGGACATGGATTGGGCAAGTTAAAGGTAGAGCTCTTGATGGAACAAAAGTTTAGCGAATTTCTGCCTAGAATTGTCGATTTATATTTTAAAGGATTAGATAAGAAATTCCAAGGATTAATGAGTGATACAAGCGATCCTGAGGAATTTATAGGTGTCATTAATTCTAATTTTAACAAAGTTGATGAATTTGCTTTAAAAATTGACGAAATCGATGCTTGGGTACTAAATTTCGATAAAATTTTGAAACCTTACACTAACATTACATCTACTCTAAAAAAGACGCTAGCAAACATAATTTCAGAGATATTACGGCGAAAGGAAGACTATTCGAATTACCTCAACAACATTAAAGATGAGAGTTTAAGAGTGGATGTTAGGAGTTTTGTCGATGAAAAAATCGCTGATGTAAATAAGCTAATTAATTCTTACGAGGATGAGACCTCTCTTATTATTAAAGAGGAATTGCCACAGCTTAGAGAAATCAAGGACCTTCTAAGCAATTATAAAGAAAAAATTGAACAAATAAAAAGTGAAGTCTACAAAAAATTGGACACATACAAGAATAATAATATTGATATGTATACTGTTATTAAAACGTGGGAAGATAATTTTACCCGTAAGCAACAACAACTTACTTTTTTATTAACTGTCTTGATGAATAAGATTTTTAAAAGTTTCAAGGAGTTAATAGACACGGAGTCAATATTGTTCGCAGAAATCACAGAAATAACCAAACAATCAGAAAATTTTGAAGGTTTGCCGTTCAATTTTGCATTATCTTCGTTTTTAGCAAACAAACTATCTGAAGATGAGCTAAAAGAGAGAATTTCAGAAATAAATTCAAAAGTAAACCAAATTACATCGAGTCTTGGTTTATACGAAGTAGAACGCGCTAAATTAGAGGAGATTTTAACAAATAAAGCTAAATTGAGACAAGGAGTATCGGTATCTAATGTCCAATGTACAGTTTGTCATAAAAATATTAATTTTGCTCAAGATAAATTAATTACATGCCCATTTTGTGGGAGTACCTATCATTATCTTTGTGTAGCTGACTGGCTTTCAAAACATAATTCATGTCCTATGTGTCAGAATCAATTTTTAGATCCAAATTTAGGATTATTTGAGAGTGAATAGTTATTACTCGATTTAAATTTCCTTGTAAAGGTCGCTTAAAAACAAGCGGATTTGCTTATTAGAAGAAGGATCGTTGTTGAAATTTGAATATAGATAATCACCTAAAAAGGATTTTATTTCTTGTTCAAAATCTTCATGAGTTATAAATTTAAATTCCTTTTCAAGTTGTTTTTTATCTATAATGGGTTGAACGTGTTTCTTTATTAAGTACAAAACAAAATTAACAAGAATTTTATCGATATTTTCCTCATCGTCACCTGAAAGTTCATAATCCCCTCTCACGATTCCGTCCTTAATGTTATTTAACTGTAATAAAGTTATCTCGATGTCTTTAGGTAGTTGTAACCGTTTAATTTTGTTTGTCATGCTTTTATCGTTTGCCATTCCTTGTTTTGAATCGCAATATTGCTCCAAATTCGCAAAAAATCGCACCAGAAATTTAAAATTATCGTCAATGCTGTATAAATTTTCCCATGCACCAAAATTTAGCTCTTCCAGCTCTTCTTCAATTTTACCTTTTACTGTTTTAGTTAATTTTTTTAGATGTTGTGAATAATCTCCGTAAGGGAATCCATGGTAATAACTGTTATATTTATCACTAACATCTTGCGAAGTTGATTTTTGAGCGATTATTTTTTCTTTCCTTACTATTTCTTTTACAAATCTTAAAATATAATTACATGAAGGACAATAGGTTATCCACGAACTTAAAATAACTTCTTGTGGTTTTATTGTCTTAGAACTTATGTACCCATTAAAACCAGACAATTTTTTCCCTCCATGTGTAGAAAATATGGATTCATCTGGATAAAATGTTCTTGGAATGAACTTCATTTGACAGACAGGACAATTTATCATTTGTTTATCGTTCATAATTAACTCAATCATGCTTTTTTTAATATTTAATTATAATTACCCTAAGAACATTATAAATGAGGGGAAATTATTCTTAAAATCGGTCAGACCAGAATTACTAATCCTTTTAGCTTTTAGTTTCCAACAAATTTCGAAATTTATATTCTTAAATGTAAGAAACTTCTAGAGAGTTATTATATATGTGTGATATTTGAGTATCATAGGTTTTTTTAAAAAGTGGGTGGATTGAAAACTATGTTAATAGTTAGGTAAACACCAAAAACCATCATAAACACACCACAAGCTATCAAAACATATTTGTAAATTTTTGGATTCAATGATTTTCCGCCGTAATAAACGAATAAAGAAATAGGAAAATACCAAACTATATCCCCTAACTCGTGCCCTACAAAGAAGGTTAGCATCTTAATGGGATTCAATAGCGTTATATTTAAATTCACCATTAAAGAGAGCCCGATCACTGCCCACCAAAACGTCCAAAAAGGATTCGATAAACTAACTACAATTCCGCCTACAAAACTATTTCCTTTATATCCCTTTATCGCATTCCCTTCAAGCGCGTATTCGTCTTCAAAATCAGTTTTTAAAACCCCTCTAATTGCAATAATACCGTATAATACCAATAAAACTCCTCCGATAATCCCAACAAATGTTAAGAAGATAATATTTCGAAGAAAAAAGGAAGCTCCAGCAAGTAAAGCCAATATTAAGGCAAATTCGATAGCTGCATGACCTAAAAGAATATAGAGCGACGCCAAATAACCTCTTTTTCGCCTTAGTGACTTATAAATTGTGAAGGTTAGAAGTGGTCCTGGAGATAAAGCACCAGTGAGAGCAACAAGGAAAGAAAGGATAAAAATATCTATCATTTTATAAAGTCACTTATATTCGTTTAAATTATTAGTTCTAATAAAATTCACGATTTAGGTTTTCTAATGAATCTCTTTACTCCAATTATAAAAAATTCTTAAAAGGTTAATAAAACAAAGTGTATTTTCATTTTAAAAACTTTTATTCGATGAATTATTACTAATATTATAATGGAATTTGAAGTTCTTAAAAAGACACCGCTCTTTAATACCTTCTCTGAGCAAGGAAAGCGAATTTCTTTGCCTCAAGGCATTTTTCATTGGTCAGGGAGGGCAAAAAAGGAAGCAGAGATTAGTGGTACCCTTGGATCAGCGTTCGGATACGAGAAGGATTTTATAGAAGGGGGCTCGTCTGACTGGGTTCCTTTATATTTAGAAGATATTAAAGATTATACAAAACTTAGTGTAAAAGAAGTCGTACCATATTCTCAAATCTCTGGTCTTGAAGAATTAAAATCATTGTGGAAAAAGTGGTTAATTAGGAAATCACTATACAATGCGGAGACTGAGACGGTTGAGTTAAAAAATCTTGAAAACTTTACTACTGCTCCAGTAGTAACTTCGGGATTAACAAATGGGATATTCTTATGTTGTTCTTTGCTTTTAGATCCGGGGGAATTCATTATTTCTCCAAATAAGAGATGGGGGAATTACGATAATATTGTTGAGAAATTAATCGGAGCTAAAATTAAATCATTTGATTTTTTCACTGAAAATAAATTTAATATTCAAGGGTTGAAAGAAGCTATTTTCGAAGTTTCTAAGAGTCAAGAAAAAATAGTCCTAATTTTAGGGTTCCCTAATAATCCTACGGGCTACGTTCCTAACGAGGAAGAAATGGAAGAGATAATTACTATGTTAAAACAAACTCAAAAAAATCTTTCTAAACCAATTATTGTGTTAATTGACGACGCCTATGAACCCTATATTTTTTCTAAGGATGCAATAAAAAGCTCCATTTTTTACGCCCTACACGAGATAGAGGAAGACGTAATTCCAATTAAGTTAGATGGGATAACTAAAGAAATGCTACTATATGGAGGACGAATAGGATTCATTACGATTGGGTTAAAGCCACACTGGGTTAGTAACGATGAGGAACTCACGACTCTAAAATCAGAATTGAACAATAAATTATCGGGGTTAGTGAGGACTACGATTTCAAATTCTAATCACTTTTATCAAGCGCTCGTAATTAAACTTTTTAAAGATGTTGGTATGGAGGGATTAATTCAAAAAAGAAATAAAATTAAAAATCTCCTCAAAGATAGATACGAAAAAATTAACGAAGAACTTAGAAAGATTGATAATTCCAACATTTCAGTAGATCCAAACGCGGGAGGTTTCTTCGTCTTTGTAAATCTAAACCCAAATAAAATTAGCGCGAACCAGTTTGCAGATCATTTATTAAGAAAATACAAAGTAGGAGTAATACCCATCGAAAAACACAATAATAAAATAAATGGAATCAGAATCGCTTACTGTTCAATAGATTTAACAAAAATTCCTGAGTTCGTTAAGCGATTTAATCTCGCGTTAAATGATTTTTGAGTTTGCTTAGATATTTTCTACATATTAACCTTTTACTTTTTATTTGTTTTTGCAATAAATTAAAAAGATTGAGTTTATATCTAATATAAAAAATTTTTTAAAAAGTTGGTGAAAAATTGAATTTATACTTAGTTAATAAAGGTACACTTCAAGAAATTTCAAAACCAGTATTCTCGATGGGAGATGTATACATAGTCGACGACGATAGAACCATTTATGTCTGGATAGGAAGCAAGGCTTCAATCGATGAAAAAACAGCAGGAGCTGCACAGGCACGGACACTTGACCAACAAAGAGGTGGGGCTGCGAAGATAATTACTGTTGACGAAAACCAAGAACCTAATGCATTTTTAAAATTAATTAGTCTTATGGGTGCCATGAAAGTTGTTGAGAAAAATATAGCAAAAACTCTTCTTAAAGACGTATCTACAGGGGATTGGGCAGGATTTGAAGAGTGGCAAAATATTCTATATCGTGTTTCAGCAGAAGAATTTGAAGGTATCAACGCAATGAAAATGATTCAAGTGCCTTTTGTAAAAGATTCATTAGACTCAGAAGATTGTTATGTTGCTGATTTAGGCAATAAGGTTTACATTTGGCAAGGACGAACATGTAATGTCAAAGAAAAAGTAAAAGCAGGTCAATGGGCAAGAAATATTGATGCTGAGAGGGCAGGATCCCAAAATGAACGAATATTTGAAGAAGGGGATGATTCTGAGTTCCTCGCAGCGCTAGAGAGAGGTGTAGATTATAAAGAATCTGATGCGGTTCAATTAAGAGCTGAATCCGTATTAGAACCTGAAACAGAAGCAGATAGAGCAGCAGCAGAGATTCAACCCGAATTTAAGTCGGAAGTTAGAGAGGTTACACCGGAAGAAATTAAAGCGGACATTGCCCAAATTAAGGATATAAGTGCATCGAGTGCCGGACCAGGTATCCCCGGAAAAGTGGATGATTCTATCCTAACTGTTGAAAAACCTGAAGGCCGTAGAAGATGCCCTAAATGTGGAATTGAAGATAAAACGATGATTCATGAAAGCGTTGATAAAAGCAATATAATCCTCGACTACCCCCGAGTTTACGGTAAAATGTATCATTGTGGAGCATGCAGTGCCGATTGGAGGGAGAAATAACCCCCAAATTAAAAATAAACAATTTTTTTATCTTTTTTTAAATTTTAATCAAGAGTTTTGGAAATCTTAAGTTTTTTTAATATCTCTACGCAAGATTTTAATTTTTTTCTTTAACTCAATAAGTTCTTTTTCCTTATCTTCGAGTTGAGATTCTGCTTTCAGTTTTTCATCCTTTATACTTTGCATTTCAGTTAATATCCTGTCTTCAATTTGCTCAGATTCAAAAATCTTATTTTTCAAATTCTCTTCTTTTTCTCTCAATCCTTTTATTTCTGTAACCTGTTCATCAACGACATTTCTTAAATTCATTATTTCTAATTCAAGTTTTCCAGAAACGTTACCAGATTTTTCTTGGGATTCTTCCAATCTTGCTTGAATTTGGTTGATAAATTCTTCGTTTGTTAGATTTTTTTGAGTTAGCTTTTCTATCTCCATTACTAAATTTTTGATCCGCTCTTCCTTTTTAGACAAATCTTTTTTAACTAAGCTGAAAGTTTCTAATTTCTGTTGCAATTCTTTAACTGATTGAACATACGATTGTTGAGAGTTTTCAAGTTTAAAAATCTCTTTTTCTTTATCTGTAATGATTTCGTCTTTCTTTTCGAGTAGAACCTGAACTTTTTCAAATTTGGATTTTTGGACAGTATCGTTCTCTAAATATTGAATTTGTTCCATTAACTCTTTAATTTTTTCGTCTTTTTCTTGAAGTCTCCCAACTAGCCCAGAATTAGTTAATTTTTCAGACTTTAGTTGTTCTAAATCTGCGTTGAGATCTTCTATTATTTGAGTTTTTTCAGTAATTATTTTATTCAAATTATCAATATTATTTTTTTGGTCTTGAATGATTTGATTTTTTTCTTTAGCAGCAAATTCGAACTCTTCAATCTGCTTGCTTATATCTGCTAATTGAGATTGTAAAGATTCAACCTCTTTTTCTTTAATCTCAATTGATTTGCTTACTTCTAAATCTACTACATTCGTTTCGTTCAGAAATTCAATCTTCGACTCAAGATCGTTAATAGAATTATCTTTTTCAATAATCTTCTGCAGCAATTCTTCTATTGTAGCATTATTTTCTTTTGTTATTTGAATAGATTTTTCTTTCTCTTGGTGAAAAGTTTCGGAGATGGCTTTAAGACTATCGTGCTTTTCCTTAAGCGTGTTTATTTCGTCAGTTAGTTGTTTATTTTGTTCAATAAAGAAATTTAATTGTTCCCTTATTTTGTCTTCTTCAGAAGTTGGAATCTCCTCTTCATCCTCTTTCTCTTCTATCCAACCTAGAGAACTTAACGCATCTACCATAGATGTGTCTTCTTCTTTTTTATCCCTCTGTTCCTCTGACATAATATTATAAAATCAATAATCGTATTTATTTTAATCTAAACTATATAGTACGCGGTTTAAACATTGCTCTTTTTAATTAACTCCACCTTTTTAAAAAAAAGTATTTGTCTTTAACAATATTAGTATTCTTTCGTAAATACATACTTTCTGTCTAAAAAGAACTTAGTTATGTATCCAATAGAAAGAGCGACTATGATGCTTATTTCTAAAGGCGCATTGAAAAAATTAGTAAAGAGAAATTGGATTCCAATGTTTTCAATTGTAGTTAAAATTGCAAATCCAAAGTATTTCAAAAACTCTTGTGATGTTTCTTTAATCTTTAAACTCGATTTCTTAAAGACTAAATATTTATCTAAAAAGAACTTAATAACATAAGTGATTCCAACAGCCGCTATTGAACCAATCAGTTCAGGCATATCAACATTATTTGTAGAACAGTATAAAAACTGAACAATTTCGACACTTCCAAGAGTACCACAGATATAGGGAGCTATAACCAACTCATTAATTTTTTGGATAACATAGTTTAAAACAATCATACAAATAGCGAAGATGAAATATAAAAGCATCTGCTTTTTAATATTATTTTGTTCTTCCATATGTTTAAGCACTAAAAATTAGTTAAGTTAAGTTAAAGTTTTATTCCGATTGAAATTATTTTTTTATACGATCCTTCCACGAATCAGTTTTAGATCGTTCACCTTCTTCTTCTCGTGTTTCTTCAATAACTTCCTCTTGTATTGAATCGTTGGGTAGTTCCCGAGTTAACTGGAGATATTGTTCTTGATCTCCTGTTTGAGATGTTAATCCCCCTAACATTCCTCTTGACACTCTACTGCGTTTAACTTCCTTACCAGTTAATTTTCTGTATAATCTTTTAAAACCATATAAAATTAAGCCAAACGTGATTGAAAATAACAAGTAAATAGCGAACCAGCCAGATCCAAAGAATAAAAGATCAAATGGAAGTATACCAGCAACATAGTCTGCATATACAAATCCAAGTAAAGCAAAAATCCCCCAAAATATGAGACATCTTACACAAGAAGGAATCATTTGCTTTTTTAACATTTGTTTAGATAATTCAAGTGATTCTTGCTGGAGTTCGAACATTTCTTGAGGGTTTCCAGCTAGTCTTGCAGTCCGCATTCGTTCTTGTAAGTTTTGAGATTTTTCTCTTAATTCTCTCGCAGCCTCCATGTTTATCCCTAAGATTCTATTTAAAAGCTCGCTTAAGGTCACCATTGCTATTGTAATGAGCATTATTTGGATGATAATTTCTCCGATTGCCATTAATATATCACTAATATAGGAAAAGCATTATTTTAATTAAGTTTTTTTAATTCATCTTAGCATTAATCAAGAACAGAGATATTGTGTTAAGAGTAATTTAGTTAAGGAATAACATCGTAAAGAAGTAAATAAGAAAAGAAAAAGAAATTTTAATATCTCCTCGGTTTTTTAGTATGATCTAAGGCTGATCTTAAAAATTTATGCTAAAAATAGAAATTCAGATTGCTTTAAAATAGCGTAAAAATTAAAGATTATAAAGTACCTATACGATAGGTGCTTTTAACTTCTTTTTTGGAATTGCCTCAGGATCAGAATTCTTTTCTCGGTAATATGTATATATTCCTAACCCTATCATGAATATTGATACTGCTAAATAGCCAATCCAGAAAGAAACGCCTATTATGAAGTAGGTAGGGGTAAGGATTCCCTTTTGTATCGTAACAAAGGTTATACTAAAAAGTGCTACTACTGAGCTTACGCTACCGCAAATACAATCAAAATATATTTGGTTCCTCTCGGATTTAACGTTTTTATGTTTAACAGGCATAATCCGTTCATTAAAAAGGATAGATATTAGTTAAATAATCTTAGAAGGTTAATATAAATTTGTGCTAAAGGAAAATAGATAGATAAGAGTCATAAGTTATGATTCCAAAGAAAATATGTAATCCTAAATCATTAAAATTCTCTTCTAAATCCTTGTATTGACTCAAAATAATCAAGAATAGAATTTTTTATCTCAACAGCAGGAAAAACTAACCTCGATTTGTTTACATACTCTAAACCATCGTTCCAGGTCCATTTTGGATTTTTTTTTAAAAGCCACGCTATAATAATACCACCACTTCGAGAAATACCCATCGCGCAATGAACTAAAACTTTTCCCTTCTCTATATGTTGATCTATGAAGGAAAGAATTTCTATGAGATACTCGTGTGGAGGATACCATTCGTCTGGAAAACCTTTATAAAGATAATAAAATCCCAAATCTGTTGGATCATAGAAATCAACCTCCATCAAATTTACGATAGCTGTTATTCCAATCTTTTTAAATTCCACAAAGTTTAGCCTCGGCCAATACGCTCCAATGTAGAGATTTTTATGCACCTTATAGATTCGATCCAGTTCCACCATGCAACTCAAAAAGGTTTATTAGTAATAATTAAGAATCTTTCATTTAGAATATTTATTTCTTGGTTAAATTTCGACTAGCAATTACATTTGATCCTAATCCGAGAATGTTTTCGATTAAAATTTGTCCCATCTCAATTGGTGCTTTTACCTGGGTTTTCGCAATCTCGTTTAACGCTTCATTCAATTTTTCTTTGAGTATTGGCTTATCAGTTCTCACCGGGATCAAAGGTAAAAATCCATTTTCAACTCTAATTGTGGTTGTAAGGATCCTCTTTGGTTCAAAATATTCTTGTTGTGCGTATTCTAGTCCTCTTTGACAAGTATACCCTTCAAATTCTATATTTGAGCCTTTAGAAATAGCTTGTATTTGACAGCCAGTAGGACACACTATACACCTTATAACTTTTACAACACTTGCGCTACTTTCACTCATTTTTATAACCTCCTCTAATTGTTAATCCTCTTCAATTAATACCTCCAGTCGAGGTATAACTTCTATTGTTATCGATTTACAATTCGGTTGGATATTTGTTGTGTCTAGGTTCAAATTTAATTCAATCATCTCGCTGGGGATGACGTACACCTTTTTTTTTTTGTAGATTACATTATTATTTTCGTCTTTAAATTGAATAAGAATCCTTCTGTCGGGGTATTTAACCCTAAAAGTAAAGATTATTTCTTGCGAGATATTTTGCTTATTAATAACATCCGGCTTTACATAGTTTACATTTTCCCCGGGAACACAGCGAATGATCTCTTTCTTCTTTAACTCTTTTCCATATCTCGAATTGATGTATTCTACTGCTTTTTTACCGGTTCTTTTAGCCTCACTAGTTACCAAATCCACTAGATCATGTACTTGTAAAACATTTCCACAAGCGAATACACCTTCTATAGTTGTTTCCAAATTTTCGTCTACGATCGGACCTCCATTTTTAGATAATTCCGCTCCTGCTTGTATCGTTAATTCATTTTCAGGAATGAGCCCAACAGATAATAATAACGTATCGCATTCAAAGAATTTATCAGAACCTATTATTCTATCGAAATTTCGATCAACTTTTGAGATCGTTACTCCTTGTACTCTTTCTCTACCATGAATTTTAGTAACAGTATAATTTGTAATAAGAGGAATATCGTAGTCTTCTAAACATTGGACTTGATTTCGTAGTAACCCACTTACATAAGGCTGTATCTCTACAACAGCTTTAACTTTACAACCCTCCCAAGTCAATCTTCGAGCCATTATCATTCCAATATCTCCACTCCCTAATATGACATAAGAATTACCTGGTAGATACCCTTCGATATTAACGAACCTTTGAGCTTGCCCCGCAGTATAAATACCAGCAGGACGGAAACCAGGTATATTGATCGCTCCTCTGGTTTTTTCTCTACAGCCCATAGCCAAAATAATGGCTTTTGCTTCTACTTCAATTAATCCTTCTTTATTATTTACTGCATATACTTTTTTATCTCTAGTAATTTCAATAACCATTGAATCTAATAAATAAGGGATTTTTAAATCGACCACCTGATTAATGAATCTTTGAGCGTATTCGGGACCTGTTAATTCTTCCTCAAATTCTTTTAATCCAAATCCATTATGGATGCATTGTAAAGTAATTCCTCCTAGTTCTTTGTCTCTTTCAATAATCAAAACATCCAATTTTGCCTTTTTGACTTCGATAGCTGCTGCTAATCCCCCAGCTCCAGCACCAATTACAACCACATCAGCTTTGTATTTCTTCATTCCACATTATCCCCCTTTAATTTATGAAGTACAATTTCCTTTGTTTTACCAACAAGGAAATTTGTATCCTCTCCCATTTTGACTACTTCTTCGTAGGGTATATTTAATTCTCTCGAGAGAATTTCAATTAACCTTGGTCTACAAAATCCACCTTGGCATCTACCCATACCGGGTCTACACCTAAATTTTATACCATCTACCGTATTTGCTCCTACAGGAGAATGAATGGCATTCAAGATTTCCTTTTCTGGAATAGTTTCACATCTACAAATAATTCTTCCCCAGGCAGGATCTTCCTTGATTTTATCGTCTAATTCTTTTTTAGAAAAATCTTTGAATTTTTCAGGTTTAGGCCGTTTTGGATTATAATCTTCTTTAACCTTCGTATTTACACCCAGCAATTCTAAGAAATCAACAACTCGTTCAGCAATAGCATAACAAGATGTTAACCCTGGTGATAAAATACCTACTACGTTAATAAATCCGTAAACATCAGTATTGTCAATAATAAAGTCGTAAGTATCCGGTACTGCCCTCAAGCCAGCAAAATTCCTAATAGCTGCTCTTAATGGTAATTTAGGAACTAGTTTAATTCCTCCTTCCAAAATTTCCTTCAACCCAGCAGCAGTTGTCGAGATATCTTTTTTATCGTTAATGTTTTGAGCGTTTGGTCCAACGAAGGTATTTCCACTTACGGTTGGACACACTAAAATACCCTTAGAAATTTTAGTTGGTGTAGGAAATAAAACTTTGTTTAGATGCATCGCATTTCTATCAAACAACATATATTCTCCCTTTCTTGGCATAATGTTGAAATAGTCTAAACCAACCATTTTTGAAATTTTCGCTCCGTATACGCCAGCGGCGTTAATCACATTATTGGCTTTAAATTCCTTTTCTTTAGTTTTAATTGAATAGGTATAGTTTTTATGCTTAATTTTTCTTACTCGTTGATTCCGGAAGAATTTTACCCCATTCATAGCAGCGTTCTCAGCAAGCGCATAAGTCATTTCATAAGGACTAACAATTCCTGCCGATGGCGCATGCAGTACGCCAACTACTTCTTCGGTAAGATTTGGTTCCATGTGTTTTATTCTTGCCTTATCTAAAATTACTTCTAAGCCAGGAACTCCGTCTTGGGTCCCTTGTTTTCTCTGCTCTTCAAGTTTATTTATTTGATTATCCTCTAAAGCAACGACAAACGAACCAATCCTTTGAAAAGGAAAGTTTAATTCCTCTACAGCTTGAGTATACAATTTATTTCCAACAATACACATATCACGCTTAATATATTCTCGTGGCGAAGCATAACCGGCGTGTACTACGCCCGAGTTAGCCTTAGTCGTTCCTGACGCAATATCAGCCTCCTTTTCTAATAATGCGATATTGAGATCAAATTTTGATAAAGTTCGAGCAATACAACAGCCAATAACACCACCACCTATAATAATAACATCATAATCCAAAAGAAATACCTCTTAATTTCTAAGGGAAAAACATTCTAGCTTATGTATTAAAACATCTTATCTTTTTAAAATTTATTTAGAATATAAACAATTTCTAATTGGCAAAATCTATAAATAGGAAAAATAAAGCTTATATCCCATTTATTTTAATTAAGGTTTAGATAAAAAAGAACCACAATATATTAAATAGTAATGCAATAATTATTAGAGCAATCGTTATGGGGTTAATTAATGTGCTTCTTAATGCTTTTGCATATTTAACTTCGAGATCCCCTTTCAAAAGAGTACTAAATGTTTTATATTTTGGATTTGTATCTTCTTTCATGTGGTATGAACCAAGAAATCGAGGGTTTGTTATACTTTTTAAGTGGTTATTGTAGTCACTGGTAGGAAATAAACGTAACTTATTATTATTGAGAACATCCTCGTAATCTTTAATATTTCGAGCTTTGCTTAGATCTTTTTCAGTTTGCTTTTTCTTATTATCATTCATTTTAAATAATGACCAATTATATTTTTCTCATGTATTCTAAATCTATTCATTCTTAAATTTTTTATGGTTATTTAAAATAATATACTTCTCATACTGCCAATCTAAGATAATTTTTAAATCAATTATTTTTCTAAGGATTTATCAATAAATTCACCAAAACCAGAAAAAACACTTACATCGTTATCCCAATTTATCAGATTTTTTGCATAAATTCTAAAAAAAGTGTCAGAGATTTGCATTAATTCATCAATGATTTTTTTCTCTTTCATTTTGATTGAAGAACTACCAATAAAAAGAAAGTTTCTTCGCTTAATTATGACAAATCGAATATCAGATTTTTCAAAACTTGAAATGCCCCCATCAGAAAGAGCTTCAGCGAATTTATTTAGAGCGCTCATTAAAGCACCAAATAGTTGAGGGTTCAGCTTTTGATCATATCCTTTTGAAAATAAGACAATTCCGTTATCTGTTAAAACCCAAAAATCTTTTAGTATCTTCGGCACTAATACCACAAATTACTCGTTTTCACTTTCCAAAATTCTATTAAAAGGGTGTTTTTAATAATTAAAAAATCTTTTTTAATAATTTTTATTAACTGTATTAAGAGTAACAAAATAAAAAAAATAAAAATTTGTTTTTTAGCTTCAAATTAAATTTTTATCAAAAAATAAAGTCTACAATTCTATGATTTGGAAAACTAAAATAACCCAAATGACGGGGATTAAATATCCAGTAATAATGGGCGCATTTGCAGTAATAGGGACAGCAGAATTTGCTAGTGCTTTTTCCAACGCAGATGGATTGGGTATCATTACCGCAATAAATTATCCTGATATTGAATCATTCCAAAACGAACTTGAAAATATGATGAAATTAACAGATAAGCCTTTTGGAGTTAATTTTAC
>Ga0114922_10001690_pt1 | contig 20863 bp, 17 predicted proteins | sample AartaG_FD_100975 | JGI IMG/M metagenome (GOLD analysis project Ga0114922, IMG submission 100975) | Deep subsurface microbial communities from Aarhus Bay to uncover new lineages of life (NeLLi) - Aarhus_00045 metaG | ecosystem: Environmental > Aquatic > Marine > Oceanic > Sediment | place...
ATTCCGTTAACGATTGAAAGTAAAATATTGGTTCGGCACAGAAAGACATTATCTCAGACTCTGCTGCCTATTCAGGAGAGGCAGAAGAACGTGGAAGGAGCTTTTAATGTGATTGAACCCAATTTTTTTAAGGGGAAGAGGGTTCTTCTGGTCGATGATGTTTGTACTTCCGGTTCAACATTAAACAGCTGTGCTTATAGCTTGAAAAATGCGGGCGTCGAGGGGATCGTTTGTGTGGCTCTGGCAAGGCCCTTGTTGAAATAATTACTGGCTACTGGTTACTGGTTACTGGCTTCTGGTAGCTGGTTACTGGTTTCTGGCTGACAGCTGTTAGCTGATAGCTGTCAGCTTTCAGTGGCCAGAAGCCAGAAACACAATAATTTAAACACTATTTATACGAAGGGTAACTTCACTCTAAATTCGCGATTTTATGTTGATAAAGGATTTAACTCGTCGGTTTGAAGCGGAGCTAAGATAGAACCTATGCAGAAACTACTTTCACTTCCGTCCAATTTTGTTGAGGGTTTTGAAAAATTTGAAGGCAAATCACCACCCGAATGGATTGCGGCGTGTGATCCGCCGGGGAGTAAACTGGGTTCCGGCGGGGGGACCGCCCATTCGTTGGCCGGTGCCTGGGAAAAGACAGGCAGCGGTTTTTCCTTTGGTGATTGGCTCAGGGAATCGAGAAAACTCATCATTCATGGAGGAGGACAGAGCAGACGCCTTCCTGCGTATGCGCCTGTGGGTAAAATCGAGATCCCCATTCCGGTCTTCCGTTGGGCGACGGGACAGAGATTGAATCAATCCTTGCTCGATTTTCAGGTTCCATTTTACAGGGACGTCTTTCGTCATGCACCTGAAGGTTCAAGGGTCATGGTCACCTGTGGCGATGTTTTGCTGCGGAGAGATCAGAAAAAATTACACATTCCGGAAGCCGATATCGTCTGTTTCGGCCTATGGGAAGCTCCGGAGGAGGCACAGCATCATGGCGTGTTCTTTTGTCCGAAAAATGCTCCCGACAATCTGGCATTTTTTCTACATAAACCTACTGTTGATCAGCTTCGAAAATTCGTTGGAGATTATCTTTTTTTAATCGATATTGGTGTGTGGCTCTTGAGTGAGCGTGCTGTCAAGGTTTTAATGCAAAAATGCGGCTGGGATTGGGAGAAACAGTGTTTTCCGGAGGGAATACCCGGGAGTTATGAACTCTACGCAGATTTTGGTTTGGGACTTGGCAGCAGACCTTCTCACTCTGATGATGATTTGACAGGACTAAGCTCCGTGGTCATCCCCCTGCCCGGCGGAGAATTCTACCATTTCGGAACGAGCAGAAAGATCATTGAGTCCTCAACGCGCCTGCAAAATGTGGTGCTTGATCAACGGTTAATGGGCACCAGCCTTCTGAAACCCCATCCGGATATTTTTGTTCAGAATGCACAGACAGAAATAGTCTTTACCAATGAAAATCATACGATCTGGATTGAGAATGCGTTTATTCCCAACAAATGGCGTTTGACCCATGATCATGTCCTGACAGGAATTCCCGAGAATGAGTGGGATCTGCCTTTGCCACCGGGCATATGTCTCGACATGGTCCCCTTGAAAAACGACACTTTCGCTGTTAGAGCCTATGGAATCGATGATCCTTTCAAGGGGGCAATTGGGGAAAAAGCCACTTTCTGGTTGGGCCGTCCGGCTGTTAGCTGGTTCGAGTTAAGGAATATTTCATTCCAGGAGGCAGGCGTCGATCCCGAAGATGATATTCATGATGCGCCGATTTTCCCCGTATTGAATTTTGCAGAAATTGGTGAGCAGTTTATTCAGTGGCTGTTTTATTGTCAGCAATCCACTGGAGAAAAATCAAAATCTAAAAAGCATCAAACTTTTCGCAGACAATGGCTTTCTGCAGATCGACTTTCCGCCAGGCAACTGAGTGACAGGGTGAATTTAGACGTAATATTCAATCAAAAGCGTCAATATTTACACCGAATACTGCGACCCCTGGCAGAAAATTGGAAACGGAGTGTCTTCTACAGTTTAGATCTTGCTGCCACGGCCGAAGCATATGCGGCCAGTCATCATCCATTGCCGAAAGACCTGTCTGAAAAGAACGAAGGTGATGTGATTTTGCGGGTTCATGATAAGATGTTCCGCGCGGCAGTGTCCAGACACAGAAGTGAATCTGATTGGCAGGACCACGAAAGAGAGGCATTTGACTTACTACGGACTGCAATGGTTGACCAGATTAGGACCCGTCCAGTTCATCCGGTTCAATCTATACTTGAGGATCAGATTATCTGGGGACGAACCCCGGCACGTCTCGACCTGGCAGGAGGCTGGACAGATACGCCTCCCCATTGTTTTATTTTTGGGGGCAAGGTCGTCAACCTTGCAGTTGAAATCAATGGTCAGCCGCCCATTCAGGTTTTTACCAAAACTTCAACAAAATTTGAAATCGTTCTTCGTTCCATTGATCTTGGTGTCGAAGAAAGGATACGGACCTATGAAGAACTCTCGGCCACTGGAAAAGCCGGTGGTAGTTTTTCAATAGCCAAAGTAGCTCTTGCATTTGCCGGGTTTTTACCGGAATTTCATGATACCGGAGGTTATGCTTCCTTAAAGGAACAATTACAGAAGTTCGGAGGCGGATTTGAGCTTTCTTTGTTGGCCGCTCTACCGAAAGGTTCCGGTCTGGGTACAAGCAGCATCCTGGCCTCTACTGTGCTCGGTACGCTCAGTGAATTATGTCACTTGAACTGGGATGTCAATGATCTCTGTCAACGAACGCTGGGAATAGAACAGATGTTGACAACCGGAGGCGGGTGGCAGGACCAGCTGGGAGGTATTTTAAAAGGATTGAAATTAATCGAGACGTTTCCGGGGTTGATTCAGATCCCCGTTATTCGCTGGCTTCCGCCTCATCTGTTTCGAGATCCTGAATCGAAACAGAAAATGCTTTTGTATTATACCGGGATCACGAGGATTGCCAAATCTATTCTTCAGGACATTGTAAGGGGTATGTTTCTGAATTCCAAGAAACATCTGGATATTTTATATGAACTTGCCGCTCATGCAGAGGCGACTTATGATGCTCTGCTCAAGAATGATTGGGACGGACTGTGTCAGTGTATTGCCCGCAGTTGGGAACTCAATCAGTCACTGGATGAAGGTACCAATTCTCCTGAAATCCAGATTGGGATCCTCGACCCCATAAAAGATTATGTGGCAGCCGCAAAATTGCTCGGCGCCGGAGGCGGGGGATATATGCTGATCTTTGCAAAGGATGTGGAGGCCGCTTTACGAATAAAACAAATTTTGGAAGAGACTCCCCCCAACAGCAAAGCACGATTCGTTGACTTTTCCTTATCAGATACAGGACTTCAAATCACAAGAAGTTGATAGACTGGTTACTGGCTGCTGGTCGCTGGTTACTGGTTTCTGGTTAAATGAAAAGAATCATTATGATTGAATATGAGTGATAAGATTTTACTTTATATTTTTCTTGCATCAACAGTCTTCTTTCCATATATTTTATAATCAAAAATCTATTAAATTCTTTTATCTGTGAAATCTGTGGTTAATTTTTTGTGATTCGGTTTAGGATAATAGGACATGGAATATGAAAAAAGCGGGCATTCTCGTTGTTGAAGACGAACGAGTCGTTGCGGAAGATATACAGCGAAGTTTAAAAAACATAGGATATGATGTTTCTGCTGTCGTCTCATCCGGAAAGGACGCACTGGATCAGGTACAGACGGACCAGCCGGATCTGGTTTTAATGGATATCGTACTCCGGGGTAGTATGAGTGGTATTGAAGCTGCTGAAGAAATTCGTTCTTTTTTTCATATTCCCGTGGTTTATCTTACGGCCTATGCTGATGATGATACATTAGCCCGGGCAAAATTAACCGAACCTTTTGGATATATCCTTAAGCCATTCAATGACAGGGAATTGCACAGCACAATAGAAATGGCGCTGTATAAACACACAATAGATAAGAAATCAAGAGAAAGTGAGGCCTGGTTTTCGACGACGTTAAGGAGTATTGGTGATGGAGTCATCGCAACAGATAAAAAGGGTTATATCACATTTATGAATTCGGTTGCAGAGGATTTGACCGGGTGGAATCAAAAGGAAGCGGCAGGTAAAAACTTAAAAGATGTTTTAAAGTTGGTTTCGAGTAAGACGTGGAAACCGATCGGGAGTCCGGTATCACGTGTGCTCAAGGGTGGTGGGATGTTGGAATTATCAGAAAATTTGGGCTTGATCAAAAGAGACGGAAGTAAAATACCCATTGACGATAGTGCGGCACCCATTAAGGGCGATAGAGGGGATATTATTGGGGTTGTTTTAATTATCAAGGATGCCACAGAACGGAAGCAAGCGGAGGAGGCACTGCAAATGACCAGGGATAAGCTGATTCAATCTGAAAAATTGGCCGGCTTAGGGGCCCTGGCGAGCAATGTGGTTCATGAAATAGGGAATCCATTGGCAGCCATAACGAATTCCATCCAGGTGCTGCAGCAACGTGTAGTACTCGAGGGACGGATGAAGGAGCTTATGGATATCATTGGATGGGAAACAGAACGATTGAACCGATCTGTAGATCAGCTCAGGGAATTTTCTAAACCAAGGCATCTGAAATTCACTATGTGTGATATGAGAGAAGTCGTTAAGAGAGCGATTTTTATCATGAATCAGGATTTTGAATTGGTCCGGGGACGGCAGATCGTTAAACATTTTCCCAAGAATCTGATCTCAGTTTGGTTAGACCCCGATGCGATGGAGCAAGTGATGTTGAATCTGATAAAGAATGGATTGCAAGCCGTTCACGAAGGGGGCGTTGTAGAAGTCAGATTACAAGACAGAAGGACTGGATCGAAAAGGCAAGTACGGTTATCTGTAAAGGACAATGGTCCGGGCATCAAGAAAGAGAATCTCCAACGCATATTTGAACCTTATTTTTCTACCAAGGCCAGAGGTATTGGCCTTGGTATGCATATTGTAAAGCAGATTGTGGAGTTGCATGGTGGGAGGATTCTTGTGAATAGCGAGGAGGGGCGAAGGACAACCATTATTGTGGATATTCCCACAGAAAGGGAAGCGGATGGCTAACATTCTAGTCGTGGATGATGAGAAGAGTTTTCGTCGGAGTTTATGCATTGCCCTGGAAGAATGGGAGCATAAAACGGCTGAAGCTGCCAGCGGTGCAGAGGCGATTCAGCTTATCACCAAGGATGTATTTGATGTCGTGTTAACCGATCTGGTCATGGAGGAGATGGACGGAATAGATGTTTTACGTGAAGTGAAAAAGTTGAGTCCATACACCGAGGTTTTACTAATGAGTGCCCATGGAACGATTGCCAAGGCTGTAGAGGCCATGCAGCAGGGAGCGTTCGATTTTATAGTAAAGCCTTTTACCATGGACCATCTGGATCTGGTATTAAAAAAACTCCTTGGTCAAATGGAACTGAAACAGACTGTCAAGTATCTCAAAGCCGTGCTGGCAGATCATTACCTGCGCGATGATATTATCGCCGTTAGTCCCGGCATGCAAGAAGTCATGCATCAAGTTTCACTTGTCGCTCACTGGACTGTGCCAGTCCTCATTCAAGGTGAAAGTGGAGTAGGGAAAGAACTTGTGGCCATGGCCATTCATCATCTCGGTGAACGGAGCAGTAAACCCTTTATCCCGATCAATTGTGGTGCATTTTCTGAAACATTGTTGGATAGCGAACTCTTCGGCCATAGCAAGGGTGCTTTTACAGGCGCAATATCAAATAAACGTGGTCTTATCGAGGAAGCCAATGGTGGAACGCTGTTTTTAGACGAAATTGGTGAGGCCCCAAATGCCCTACAGGTGAGGCTCTTACGATTTTTAGATAATGGCAGATTTCGTCGTGTTGGAGAGGTTCAGGAGCGCGAAAGCGTTGTGAGAGTTTTAGCAGCTACGAATAAAGACCCGAAATTGGATATTGAAAATAAGAAGTTCCGTGAAGATCTTTACTATCGGCTGTCTGTTGCTGTCATTGATATTCCCCCCTTGCGGGACAGAAGAGAGGACATTCCTTCATTGTGCCAGCGTTTTTTAGATATTTATTCAAAGCGTATGGAAAGGTCAAAAGCACGACTACATCCCCAAGTCCATAGTCTCTTCCATAGTGATTCCTGGCCAGGCAATGTTCGTGAGCTGGAAAATACCATTGAACATGCCCTCATCGTTGCCAGGACCGATGAGATACAAATTTCTGACTTACCTCCGAGATTTCAGAAGATTGAGAGAAAAAATGACGATTTATTCATCAATGGGAATCAACCGTTGGAAGAGGTTGTCAGGGGATACATCCTCGCCGTTTTGAATAAGACCGATGGAAATAAAAAGAAGGCGGCAGAGATATTAAAAATATCCCGGACGACACTCATATCCCGTCTGAAATCCTATGGAATTACCAGGCAACGTTCAAAGATGTAATGGCATGAATGACGATAATTGAACACTGGAAATGTCATTCAATTTTTGTCTCAAATTTTTAAAAATCAATTATCGCTTTAAACATTTAATATCAATGACTTGCGTATTTTTAAATATAGGGATGAGGAATTGACAATCTTTGGCATAAAAATTGATATTACTTAATATTCGCATCCGCTGTGATATAATATAGGAGCAATATTCATGTATCAAATTCTTATCGTAGATGATGATATGAACTTCCGGCGGTCCCTTGTTATACAATTAGAATTCGAAGGCTTTTCAGTGACTGAAGTCGAAAGTGCTTCACAAGGATTAGCCTTTCTGGAAAAACGTCGTAAAGGACAAAAACACCCTGATATTATTATTACTGATGTTAGAATGCCCGAGATGAATGGGGATGAGTTTGTGGTATGTTTGCAAAAGCAGTATCCGAATGTACCTGTTATCTTGATATCGGCTTTCGATTTACCTGAGGAAATGGCCGGGTATCCATTTTTAAGAAAGCCTTTCAAGATTCAGGAGTTGATAGATACCGCCAATGCGTTGGTACAGGATCGTTCTCAGTGATGATAAATGTCTTAACAGATACAAATGTAGAAATATAAATATTGTGACTTTTGTCACAGTATCTATAGGAGGATTGGAAATGATGCGTGTGCTATTGGTGGATGATGACGTCAACTTCCGCAGATCTTTGGCCATTGGGCTCGAAACCAGTGGGTATCAGGCTTTTGAAGTCAATGGTGGAATGGAAGCGCTGGAATTCTTACAGATCAACCAGGGTACCGAAGACAGCGTTGAAAGTATTGTTATAGATGCCAGAATGCCTGGATTGGACGGATTCTGGCTGGCGGATCAAATTTCAGCGAAATATCCTGCCATACGAGCTGTTATTCTTTCGGCTCATGATTATCCAATTGAAAAGAGAGATTATAAGGTTCTCACGAAGCCGGTTCGTATTCCTGTTCTCATTAAGGCCCTGGATCAGAGTGATCGTAACTCCTAAGATTCTGTGTAATCAGTGAAATCAGTTGTGAATGATTATATTCAAGTTTAGGTAGTTATATTATAGGGATTCCCAATGAAAAAGAAGCAGCATTTATCAGAGGATACACAGATGACTATGGAGAAAGGACGTCAAACAGTTTCTCTTAGCCAGTCGGATCCGATTCTTGTGTTTGCCCAACGATACCAGGCCTTTTTAAATTCTACCAATGATGCGATTGCCGTTATTAATCCAGATAGAGAAATCCTCGATGCGAATCCTCAACTTCTTAAGCTGTCCGGCTATTCCTATGATACGATTGTTTCCAAATCATTTAATGAGTTGTTTGATGAAAAAAGTTTAGAAGAAATTCGGATTCGATTGCAAATCCTTTTGGATGGCCGTCGGAGGAAATATCCGATAGAATGTCTACTCATATCCCATACCGGAAAGCACCACTTGGTAGAGATGAATTTGAGTTTATTGAAGAACCAATATGGTTACCCCAAAACGATTCTGGCTGTCATCCGTGATGTCACCCGACGAAGAGAAGCAGAAAAACGTCTGAAAGAACGAGCGGAGGAGCTTCAGAAAGTCTTTGATACCGTGCACACAATTCTCATCGTTTTAGATGAGAGAAAACGAATTCGAAGAATCAATCGATCAGGATTGGCGGCTCTAAATAAAGAAGCCACGGAGATCGTTGGTAAAAAGGTTGGGGATAGTCTGGGATGCCATAACCGCTTCAGCACGGTAAAGGGTTGTGGATCCGGTGCGCATTGCAGGAAATGTGTTCTCAACGATAGTATTGAACGGTGCTTATTGCGGGGGAGAACGGTACTTGATGCTGAAGAATCGGTGGTCAGGGACGGATTAGGAGAGGATCATTCTTATTTTCGAATTAATGCTCTTCCTCTGGAAACAAAGGGTAAGAGATGGTGTGTGGTTTCTCTTGAAGATATTACAAGTAGAAAGAAAGCCGAAATCGAAGCGATGCGTCTTCATGAAAGTATCACTCGAGCCAATCTGGAATTGAAAAAAACATTAGAGGATCTTGCCAAGAGTCAATCACAACTTCTCGAAGCGCAAAAGCTCGAGCAGATTGGATTATTAGCCTCTGGCCTTGCACATAATTTGAAAACACCATTAGGGGGGATTAAGGGGTATGCTCAGCTCTTGAAGATGGATTATGAAAAATTACATGAATTGGATATGATCATAAATGAAGTGGAAATCCTGGAATTCATCATTAACAATTTAATGTTGAAGAGCCGGAAGGATCATAAAACAGATGAAGAGTTGTTGAATCTCAATGATCTGCTAAATATCGAGTTAGAATTTTTATCCGCGAATATGTTCTACAAACATCGTGTTCAGAGCAAAATTGAACTGGACAAAGATCTTCCTTCAATAACAGGTGTTTATAGCCATTTCAGCCAAGCGATAATGAATATTATCCAAAATGCTCTGGATGCCATGTACGATACTCCGAAGAAGGAGTTAACCATTCAGACGAGACACGATGATCAGTATATTTATGTGGATATCGCTGATACCGGATGTGGCATTCCGGAAGACATTCGGGATAAGATTTTTGAGGTGTTTTTCACCTCCAAACCGGCAAGCAATGAGAAAAAAGGGAATGAACCTCATGGCACTGGGCTGGGATTAAGCAGTGCGAACTATTTTGTTCACCAGTATGGGGGTAAGATAGATTTAGATAGCAGGGTGGGAAAGGGAACCACGGTCACGATTAAAATTCCATATAGAGAAATGAAAGAATCCTATTCTCAATACCGAGTACTTGTCGTCGATGATTCAAAGATGATGGTCGACATCCTGATAAAGGTTTGCCAGCAAATGGGAATCGAAGCCTACGGGACAAATGATGGTACCGAAGCCCTTCACCTTTACAGTAAAATTAAGCCTCATATCGTTGTATCCGATCTCTGTTTGCCTGGTTTGACGGGACCCGAATTGGTTTCGACAATTCGTAAATCAAACCCATCGCAACGGGTCATTTATATTTCGGGGTATACTGAAAATCTGGAATTCAAAGAATGGCTGGCACAGGAATCAAAACGGCCCTCCCTGACAGAGGTGATGAGGAAACCGTTTCCTATGGATAATTTTGAAAAAGTGATAGAAAAAATGATAACAGATTGAAAACGGTCCGAGGTACTGGGAAGATACGACTATTTAATATAGAATCTTGAATCATGCCAAAGGCAGATGCGCCTAGGCGCATTTTGAGTCAAGTTTCCCTCTTTTGTTACAATGACAGGCCGGGTAAAAATTACCTATTTATGGGCACTTTTTTATCTATTTATGTGATAATTATACCTATCATGCATTTAATATTATTATTGCAGAAAGAGAAAAATGGTATTGAAGCGTATAAAATGATAAATTTTTATAGAATTTCTTCTTTTTAAATGGAAGTAAATACAATGACTTACATTTTGAAATTCGGACTATCGCAATTTGACTTTCATAATTTCAACAAAATTACACCAGAATGTGATGCTTTTATGATAAAATGGTTTTATTTTTGCAGGAAAAGGAAACGCCCGTTTTTATGCAAATATGATTTTAGTAAAATTAATTTAATAACTAAGAGGATCAATTGAAACAGTGTTCAATAGCTGATTTAAAACCAGGGATGGTATTGGGAATGTCTATACATGGTTACTTTGGAAGTAAGCGTACGCTCCTTCTTGGCATGAAAGCAAAGTTAACGGCTCCCATTATTGGAAAATTGGAATCCATAGGCTATTCTTTTGTTTACATCGAGGAAGAGGGAATAGAAGATGTCATTCCTGAAGATCTGCTCTCTGAAGAGACCCGAGATAATTCCTTATTGGCCATTTCCGGGTATTACGAGAAAATTCACAGTACTGTTAAGGATCTTATCCGGAAAGATGACAAAGCGATTGATATCCTGAAGCAACAAGGGGCGACTATCAATCTGCCAAAAATTGCACCCTTGAAAGAGAGCCTAAATAATATTATCCAGGATCTGTTTCTCATTGGTTCTGTAGATGGCGGTTATCACACGATTTCGGGAATTTCGAGATTCAACGCCATCCATAAACATGTATTGAGCGTCGCTGTTATTTCGCTACTCATAGGAAATGAATTCGGATATGTGGATTCCGAGCAAACCATATTAGGCATGGGGGCGTTACTCCATGATGTTGGCAAAGCTGTTCTACCCGGAATCTATGAAAAACGGTATTGGGAATTGGATCAGTCCGAACATGCTATCATGCGCGAACATTCTCGTCTGGGTGAAAAGTTGCTCAGTGGAGTCATGTCGATATCCGAAGCAGAGCGACAAATCATCATTCAGCATCATGAGCGTCAGGATGGAAAAGGATATCCTTTCGGCCTGCAGGGAGATAATTCGGTTCCTGTAAAAAGCCATTATATAAAACCGAACCATGTCTTTCGTTTTGCCGAGATTGTGGCAGTTGCCGACATGTTTGATAATCTCGTGTCGGGTAATTATTACCCGCATAGACTTTCTACAGAGGAAGCACTCAATGAATTGTTCAAGGAAGCGGGAACGGGCCTTAACACAGAAATTATACGGACATTGAGTTCCTTAGTGATCCTTTATCCGGTTGCTTCCATTGTGAAAATAGAAAAGCATCCCGATCCCGACCTCGAAGGGTATGAGGGTGTTGTCGCTAAGGCAGATGGTCCCGAATCCGATATCGTCGAAGTCATCATCCTGTATGATGCGGATGGTAAACGGATATCACCTCGGCCGGAGAAAATATATTTAGACGAGCATGAGCTTTATAAGCTCGCTGTCGCTCGATAGCATTTCAAATTGATGATTAATGAAGATGAGGAAAATCTATGGTTCCCCGTCGATGGAGAGAAGAATACCGGAATCAATTCTCTTCGATACCCTATTCTAGAATAATGGAAGCTTTGAGATCTGCATGGCAGATTTGCCAACCGGAGAAGCAGGGCAAGAATAGGCAATTGAATCGATTTGTCTTTCTCTTCAGTCCCGTCGACAGGAAAGCACGTGAAAAGTATGAAGATATTCTTATCGATGAGATTACGAAGGATATTTTATATCTGCGAAGTAAAATGCAAAAAGAAAAGGCTCAGACGAAAATACAGATAGAAGTACGAACGGAGAAAAAATTAACCCCTGGAAGAATTCGCGTTGAATGTTACCAAAATGATTGTTTACTCTACCGGTTTGATCAGGAAGAAGATATCGAATATAGAGTCGAATCTGATGAACAAAAGGAAGAATGGACGGCTGCCGATATCCTTCCTAAAGAGAAAAATGTTGGAAAATGTATCCTGGTCGTCGATGATGAACCGGTATTATGTGCTGTTCTGCAGAGAATGCTTACGAGGCTCGAATATCATATTGTGAGTGCGCACGACGGATTGGAAGCTATGAAAATACTGTCTCACATGGACATTGACCTGGTCATTTCGGATCTTCGCATGCCCAAAATGGATGGCTGGGATTTGATGAAGTATGTGAAAAAGAACATTCCCGACCTACCTGTCATTTTGATCACCGGATATCATTCAATGCACACTGAAGCCAGAGCAACAGAGAGTTCGGCAGACGGCTATCTTTCCAAGCCCTTTTCTTTTGCACAAATCAAGGAATTATTGGAGACGGTTTTGAGTGAGAGCGATAATGTCAATACATCTGTTACCCATATATCGAATTAACCGGGAGGTTCAATGGCGGCCTTAATAAAAAAAAATAAGAACCCCTCGACTAAATATCAGGATTCACAAATCACAGAATGGTCGGTTTCAAAGACCATAAACGACTATAATAAGCGGCGGAGGATTATCAAAGCGAAGGAGGCCGAGTTCTCTTCCGAAGAGAAGGAGATTCCTCAGATGAGGGTTACTTCCGATACACCAAGCATCAAACCTCTGAGAAACGGTTTGGTTGTAGAGGGGGTTGAGATTACCTGTTCATGCGGAGAGAAAACGGTCATTAATTTCGAAATTGAAGAGGATGAGTCACACGAATAGTAAAACACCAACAGATGAAGCAGTAGCCATTCTCGTTGTTGAGGATGACAGCTTTTTACGGGATTTGCTGTTTCGGCACTTAACTCAGCAAGGCTACAAGGTCTCGGTCGCTGAGACGGGTGTAGAGGCCATTGAGCAGATTCGGGAAACAGATTCCCAGATGGCCTTGATCGATATTTTATTGCCCGATATGGACGGCCTTGAACTTGTCGATGGAATGAAGAAAATTCAATCAGATGTTATTCTCATTATGATGACCGGACATCCAAGTTTAGAGACGGCCCTGCAGGCTATGAAAAAAGGTGTGCAGGATTACCTTCTCAAGCCGTTCAAGTTAGAACAACTCGATGAAGTCATTCAAAAATGTTTAGAGGGGAGAAAAATCCTATTGGAGAACAAAAGGCTTCAAGATGAACTTGAAGAGGCCAGAGAACAGCTAAAGAAATATGAGGCCCTGATTCGGCAGCCTCATTTAGTGGGTCATCACCCCGCAGGAGAGGTACCACCGGATCATACAAAATACGATGCCTATCGGTTTCAAAGTATTCGTACCAGGGAAACGACTATTCAGGACAGGATCGATAAACTTGTTCTTCTCAAGGAAGAAGGCCTTATTTCGGAAGATGACTTTGAAGTCAAACGCAAACAGTTGGTTTCAATGAGTGGAAAGGCTACTGCTAATGGCGCAGGCCAGTAAAAAAAAGAATAAGAATGATACTCCGTTAGCCGAAGCATTCGATTCCTTTAATGCGACTGTCACGGGATTGGGAGCCTCGTATCGGGAGTTGAAGAATCGAATCCAGGAATTGAATATTCAGATTTCTGAGAAGAATAAACAACTGGAAGAGAATTTCTATGAGGTGAATCGTTTACGTTGGTTTTTCGATTCGATATTGAATAGTATGACAGATGGTGTCATTGTTGTGGATACGGCCGGGAAGGTCGTTCTATTCAATGCAGGAGCAGAAAAAATGACGGGCTTCAGCAGTGAGGAAGTCCTGGGGAAAGCATACACGAAAGTTTTTGGAAAAAGGGTGAGTGAACGCTTTTCACCCCTCTTTACCCTGAAAAACGGTGTGTCCCTCCTTCTGGAAGAAAAGGAGATAATAGCCAAGTCTGGAAAATCTGTGCCTGTTCGTTACAGTACCTCCCTTGTTGCTGATAACCAGGATCGAACGCTGGGAGCCGTCGAGGTTTTAAACGATCTCACACGGATTAAGGTTCTAGAAAAGGAAATGCTGCAGATCAAGACTCAATCTGCCCTGAGCCAGATGGCATTGCTCATGGCCCATGAAATCAGAAATCCCCTGGGGGGTATTCGGGGTTATGTGGATCTTATTGCCGAATCGATGGATGAAGACGACTCACGGAGAGAGATGGTCAATCATATTCTCGAGTCGATTTCCCGGTTGGACGAGATTGTTGCCAATTTTCAGTTGTTCACACGCCCGGTTAAACCCAATTTTGTAGAATTGGATTTCATTCAATTCATCAACGAGGTTTTAACCTTTTTTGAACAGCGTGAAAACCTAAAAGAGAAATCGATCCAATTGAATGAGAATTTTGACGCTCTGGCCCAACCGGTTCGGGTACAAATTGATCCGATACTCATGGAACAGGCCCTGATGGCTGTTCTGGACAATGCGTTGAAGGCCATGAATATAGGTGGTGTGATCCGGATTGAAGTTTGCAGAAAACCGTCCCTTAAAGGATACGTCCGAGATCAAGTTTTACTCCTCATTTCAGATTCCGGTGAGGGCATGTCTGAGGATGTCCTTAAAAACTTATTCACACCGTTCTTTACCACGAGAGAAAAGGGCCTTGGCCTTGGCCTGGCACTGGCCCGTAATTTCATTTCTATTATGAGGGGAGATATTCAAGTGGAGAGTGAGAAAGGAATTGGCACAACGGTTACCTTTGTTTTACCAACTATTTGAGGAGTTATATTGAAGATGGGCGATAGAAAAATATTAGTGGTTGAGGATGATCCGATCCTTAGACGGTTTGTTACGGATGTATTGAAAAGGAAAGGGTGCAATGTTACGGGTGTAGAGAACGGATTGAGTGCCCTTGAAGAGATCGATAAAAAGCAATTTCATCTCATTATCAGTGATTTGAAAATGCAGGGGATGGATGGACTCGAATTACTCGCCAGAGTAAAGAAAATTGTACCCTCAACCGAAGTGATCATTATCACTGCCTTCGGATCGGTCTCCTCGGCTGTTGAGGCAATGAAGAAAGGCGCCTTCGATTATATTACCAAACCCGTTGAATTGGAAGAGCTGGATATTGTGGTGGACCGAGTATTCGAACACCAGAAATTGCTGGATGAAAACCGATTTCTCAAACAGGAACTGACTAAAAACGTCATCACCAGTAATATCATTGGCAAGAGTGTAAAGGCCCAGAAAGTAAGGGATTTAGTCGAGATGGTTGGACCTTTGGACTCGACCTTGCTTATCCAGGGAGAAACGGGTAGCGGTAAAGAAGTGGTTGCCAACGCGATTCACCTGATGAGTTCAAGAAAAGAAAGACCGTTCATTAAGGTCAATTGTGCCGCGTTACCGGACACCCTTCTCGAGAGTGAGCTTTTCGGGCATGAAAAGGGAGCATTCACGGGTGCGATTCAGAGAGCCAAGGGTCGTTTCGAATTGGCCGATGGAGGGACGCTTCTTCTTGATGAGGTCGGTGAGTTGGGATTTCAAGTTCAGGCCAAACTACTCCGTGCTCTCCAGTATCAGCAATTTGAGAGGGTGGGAAGCGGGAAAAGTGTCCAGGTCGATGTTCGGGTCATTGCCACGACCAATCGAGAATTGAAGGAGGAAGTGAAGAAGGAGCGTTTCAGGAAAGATCTTTTCTTCCGATTGAATGTGGTCACTGTTGTTTTATCTCCTCTGCGGGAGAGGCGGGAGGATATCCCATTTTTTGTGGAATATTTTCTTGAGAGATACAATTCAAAATATAAGAAAAAGAAGAAGTTGTCCGTCAAAGGCATGGAGCATCTCATCCAGTATGACTGGCCGGGGAATGTGAGGGAGCTTGAGAATTGTCTGGAAACGGCAGTCATTTTAAATCGTGAAGATGTTCTTTCGCCGGAGACGTTTATTTATATGGAAGATCATCGAGATCTGTTGGAAGTAGATAGTGGTAGCGATGGCGATATAACAATCGCCGAAGCCGAGAAAAGGCTCATTTTAAAGACATACCGAAAACTCAATCAGAATAAGACCCACGCGGCAAAAGCGTTGGGGATTACCATTAAGACACTGAGGACGAAACTGAAGGAGTATGGGGCGTTAGAAAAGGCATAAAAATACTGGTTACTGGCTACTGGTTAAATAAATGGTTGAATTCTTAAGCAGCACCCAGAGACCGGAAACCGGAAACCGGAGACCGGAAACCGGAAACCGGAAACCGGAAACCGGAAACCGGAAACCGGAAACCGGAAACATAATAACTTTAACACTATTTATACTACGGGGTAAACTTGACTCAAAATTCAAATGTTACCAGTAGATACCTTAATTACTTTATGGAGAAGGGAATCGTTGAAAGGAAAGAAAAAGGCAAATATCATTTTATCGATCCGGTTTATAAAAAATGGCTTAAATATAAATATGGAGACTTTAATCCTTAGCTTACAAAAATGTAGGCGATAAATTTGTAGGTATTATGTTGTAAGTTAGAAAACTACAACATAGTGGAAGTAAAGAGAATGGACGGCATATTATCAATGTCGTCCCTTTTTATTTGTAATGTGTATGAGTTTTCAGGGTGATCCTTAAAATCTAAAAGATCATTGGATTTAAAGATAGATATTACAATGGTTTATAAAATATTCACTGAATGGAAATGTTCTTTTCTTTAAAGAAAAGAACTCCCGTAGAACGGGATCAAATTATTATAAACAAATTATTGAAGACAAAAGAATCGGCCTTTTTGAAAGCCAGTACCTTTAATTATCAAAGAGACCAACACACATGACTATCCGCCTCCCCATTACCCTTTCGCCCGATTTCCGCAAAAGAGCGTGCGGAAATCGGATGCCCACCCCTATTTCTGATCCTTATCTTCTAATGAAGCCAGGCTAACAAAAAGGCCAACATCCCATCCCCACGAGAAACTTATTGTTATTAACATGGTCACAACAAAAAGAATGCGGTTATTCAAATACCGATTTTGCCTTGACATATATGTGCAATTTTTTTAAACAATGTCATTACTTTTTAGATCATCATACACGGGATAGAATGTAGGATTTCCTGTTGGATACGGATTTGCTTGTTCTTCTTATTATCATTCGTTTTTTAATGTTGATAAGATAGAAAATACACTCCAAATAGTTAAATATTCCCTTGTCCCAGTTGCTTTCATGTTTGAGACCCTATTAAGATTGCTTTTCTATCCAATAGCTATCACTTGAAAAAACAGGATCTTTGCCCGCTAGTATTCAGGGATTATGAGTTGTGAACTATCTGGCATGCTGCTTGCTTTTGGGGGGGTGAGCAGTAACGATTAGTTTAGGAGATAGGTTCAATGATAAATGGACTTTTTGAAAAAACGGGCGTCAATTTGATGAGGAAAGTGCTGAATATATCCAGCCAGCGCCAGAGGGTCATTGCAGGCAATATTGCGAATGCGTTCACTCCCGGATATATTAAGAAGGAATTGAATTTTGAAGATAACCTGGCACGGGCAATGGGGAAGAAGGGTACTGCGGGATTCGTGTCTGATAGTAGACATATACCCATCGGGAGTAACAATAAGGGGAGCCAGTCGTTTATCGTCAAGAATAATGCACAATCGAGGGGAGTCGATCTTGACAAAGAGATGGCTTCCTCTGCAGAAAACCAGCTTTTTTATTCTGCTGTTGCCCAGATGATCTCAGGCAAGTTCAAATCAATACGGACGGTCATCCGTGGAAGAGCTTAAAAGAGTGTAGGAGTATACAGTCATGAATCTTGATAGATTATTTTCCATTTTTAGAATCAGCGGCTCGGGATTGTCAGCGCAGAGAAAATTCATTAATGCCACGGCGAGTAATATTGCCAACATCGAATCTATCGATACTGAAACCGGTCAACCTTATACTCCCAAACGCGTCAATTTCAGGGAAACCAAAATTGGAAATTCGTTTGGAAATATATTCAATTCTGTGATGAGCAGGTCCGGCAATTCTTCGGGGGGAAGTTGGAGAAGAACCATACCTATCGGTCAGCGAGATTGGAGAAGCATGCTCCCCCGGAGTCAGAGCGGTTCGGGAAACATGAGCACCGGAGTGGAAGCTGTAGACATATTAGAGAATAAGAATCCTTATAAAATGGTATACGACCCTGATAATCCCAATGCCGATGATGAAGGATATGTCCGGAAGCCCAATATCAGTCTCATCAAAGAGATGACAAATATGATGGTTGCATCGAGGGCATATGAGGCAAATGTGACTGTGATGAATGCGGCCAAGGGTATGATGAAAAAAGCATTGGAAATTTAAAAGCGAAGATTTTACTCGTAATACTATAATGATCCCGGAGGAAACATGAATATAGACACATCGAAATTGACCTATCGTCCCGTTCCAAGAGCTACGCAACCGGTGCGAAATTTTAGCACCGAAACGAAGCAAATGGAAGCTTCGAAGGTGAAGCCGAAGGAGGCGATGACTCCGAATGGTTCGAAGGAAGTCAAGGCTCCGGAAGCGCCCCCGGCAAACAAGGCAGATTGGACATCGCCCCTGTCCAATTATCTCAGTCCCGAAGAAAAGGCGATGCTCAATGAGTTGTTTCCTCCTCAAGGGCGCGATGTCGGGATTCGTGCTTACCGGCAGGGGCAGCAACCGGTTCGGAATGTGATGGAGCTGGGTAAGAGAATTGATGTGAAAACGTGAACCATCAGGATGGTATTCATTTCTTTAAGATAAATAGAGGAGGGTAAAAACGTGGAATCAATATCGGGTGTTACGGGACAGGCGAAGAATTTGAACCCTTCTTCGAATAGCGTACAGGGTGCGGAAAAGGGATTCAAAGATACATTAAACGACTACCTCAGCGATGTAAATGGATTAATCAAGGAAGCAGGAGTGACGGCGAATAAAATGGTTACCGGTGAGGTTACGGATATACACGAGGTCATGATTGCCGGGCAGAAAGCCAGTATCGCATTAGAGATGGTTGTTGAGATCCGGAACAAGCTTCTTGAATCTTATCGGGAATTTATGCGGATGCAGGTCTGAGAAATTGGATAAGGAAAGAATGAAACATAGGTGAAGGAAGTATGGCTGATTTTGATCAAATGAAAGCGGGGATTCAGAATTTTACCAGAGGAATGACAGCCAGTCAGAAACTGACGATTGGGACGACGATTATTGTCACCGTTCTGGGATTTGTCCTGCTTTTACGCTGGGCGACGAAGCCCGATTATGCGCTCCTATTCTCAGATCTTGATCTGAAGGAGGCGGATCGAATTGTTGAATCCTTGAAAACAGAGGGAGTCCCCTATAAACTCTCTTCGGGTGGACGCGCAGTACGGATTCCCTCGAAGAATGTCTATGAATGGCGGATGAAACTTGCCAGCCAGGGGCTCCCCTCGAGTGGCGGTATAGGTTATGAAGTCTTTGACAAAAAAAATCTTGGCATTTCCGACTTTGTCCAGAAAATCAACTACAAGAGGGCATTGGAAGGCGAGTTGGCTCGTACGATAAGGGGCATTGGCGGCATCCAGAATGTAAGGGTACATATTGTCATCCCGGAGGACAGGCTTTTTAAAGAAGATCAAAATGAGGCCACCGCTTCCATCGTATTGAAAATTCAACGCGGGGTGGGCGTGAGTGAGAATCAAATTTTTGGCATCACAAATCTTGTGGCTGCAAGTGTGGAGGGACTTACGCCGGACAGAGTCACCGTGGTCGATTCCCATGGAACCATACTCTCGAATCGGTGGAAAGCGGATTCGGTCATCGGATTGTCTTCCAATCAATTGGAACTTCAACAGAAAGTCGAGTCCTATTTGGAGAATAAAGCCCAATCGATGTTAGCGACTGTACTGGGGGATGCCAAGGCTATTGTTCGAGTATCTGCAGAATTGAATTTTCAGAAAATTGAACGGACCGATGAAAGATACGATCCCGAAAGTCAGGTTGTATTGAGTGAAGAGATAACGGACCAGACAAATACAGCCACTTCAGGAGACAATCCCGGTCAAGTCAATCATACGATAACAAATTATCAGGTATCAAGATCGGTAGAACACATTACCAGCAGTGTGGGAAACATCCAGAGGTTATCGGTTGCTGTTCTTGTCGATAATTCTCAGAATGAAATAGTCGATGCGAATGGTGAAGAACTAATTGAATATGTGCCCAGGACTGCAGAGGAGATGGCGATGTTTACCGCTGTCGTCCAGAATGCGGTTGGTTTTAACCCTCTCAGAAATGACCAGTTGGAGATACGGAACATTCCTTTCTACGCACCACCGGAGGAAGAAGTCCTGGAGGAGCCCAACATGTTCACGCAACCCGAGTTCTGGTTTTCCACGGGTCAAAAGGTGTTACCCGTTCTATTTTTATTCATTCTTCTGTTTATCCTTCGATCCAAGTTGAAGAAAATTAAACTATCACTTCCACCGGTCGCATCGAGGGCTGGGTCCCTTCCAGTCACAGAAGTGATGGTACCGAATATTGAAGAGACCGCAACTCTGGAAGCGACAGAGAGTGCCAAGCTTTTGAAACAGATATCTAACTTTGCAGAGGAAAAACCAAGTCTTGCGGCGAAACTCCTCAGGTATTGGATGATAGAGGAATAAATATGGCTCTGGAATCGAAAAATAAACTTGAGGGGAGGAAGAAGGCTGCCATTCTCTTGGTGGCCATGGGAACAAAAGCCTCGGCATCCGTGCTGAAGGAGCTGACAGAGCACGAAGTGGAAGCCGTCACCCGGGAGATTGCTCAACTGGAGAATATCCCCGCAAAAGATCTCAATGATGTCAAGGGTGAGTTCAGGCAGATGGTCGTAGCCCAGGAATATATCGCAGTGGGCGGAATCGACTACGCCAAAGAGGTTTTGGAACAGGCTGTGGGAAGTGCCAGAACCCTTGAAATCATTAAGAAGGTCCAGAGGTCGATGGAAATTCGCGGATTCAACGTTCTCAAGAAACTCGATACGGAACAACTCCTCAGTTTCATGCAAAAAGAACATCCCCAGACAATCGCGCTGGTACTGACGCAACTGGAACCCCCTCAAGCGGCAACAATATTGGGAAATTTACCCATTGAGATGCGGAATGATGTCATGTATCGATTTGCCACGATGGATCGGGTATCTAACGATTTAATCAAAGAGGTTGAAAAAGTATTGGAATCGAGAGTCGAATTCAA
>Ga0114922_10001691_pt1 | contig 20855 bp, 16 predicted proteins | sample AartaG_FD_100975 | JGI IMG/M metagenome (GOLD analysis project Ga0114922, IMG submission 100975) | Deep subsurface microbial communities from Aarhus Bay to uncover new lineages of life (NeLLi) - Aarhus_00045 metaG | ecosystem: Environmental > Aquatic > Marine > Oceanic > Sediment | place...
AAAGAAATGCTAGATGAGAAGATGCAAGCAGTAGATGAGGGAAAAGCAAGGGAAGTCACTCAAAAATGGATTGAGGAAGCTCTTGCACTTCGAGGGACAAATGAAGCTGAGGTTCTGAGATCAGCAAAGCTATACCTCGCTATGAAAGAACTGATGGATGAACATAATTGTGGTGCCATAACTACTGAAGGATTCGGATGGCCTCCACTCGGATACGATGCAGGCCCATCTGCAGGTTTGCCCATCTCACAACTCCTTACGGATGGTATAGCGGCTGCTTCCGAAACCTTGACAGATTGTCTAATTACTCAACAACTGGGATTATACATCACCGGTAGCGGAGGTCTATTGGGTGATTACAACATAGACCCCTTCAATAACACGGCCATAGTCTGCCACTGTGAAGGTACTTCTAAGCCGTATGGAGATGAAAGAAGCGCGCCTTATATTATAAGGAATTTACCGTTTGTGGAAGAAAATACAGGCGGTGCCTGTGTGCAAACGAACTATCCAATAGGTGAGACCGTAACGGTGGCAAAAACAGGTATGTATAAGGAAAAGCTATCTATCTTCACAGGCGAGACGGTCTCCGGTGAAGAGATCTTTCCATACTGGGATGATATATTAGGCAGGAATAAAGTTATCCTTAAAACCGATGCCAAAGCACTGCTCGAAAATGTTGATTGGAAAAGTTTTGGTAATCACAGAACGGTGTTCTTTGGTGATTATAGACAGGAGTTCAAAGATTTGGCCAAGCTGATTGGATTCGAGGTTGTAGAAAAAGATAGATAGAATTAAGTGTTATCTCACAAAAATCGTGGCATATAATGCTGAGAACGAAGCCAGAATTCAGGCGAGAAACACCGGAATTTTGCCCTTCCTCATGAATTGATAACTGACTTCACGCGCCGCGTTTACCGAAGATCACGATCTGGTTCAGCAGGAGGTTAGACATGAAAATTGAAAATGAGAATACGAGAATATACACGGTGTTTGTCTCGTCAGGTGTTCAACACCTTGAAGCTAAGCATATCAAACCTACAGCAAATGAAGAGATTTTGCGCAGACTTCAGGCTGACTGCGATGGAGTAGATTTCGTTGTCGGCTCATCTCCCCATGAAGTAGAAAACCTGAAACAGGATTTTGATGCGGTCCTGATTTTTGGTGGTTTGGGGAAAAATGCGATGGCTTTGACTGGATTACCCACAATAGTTGTGTATAATTTCCCTGAGTTCCTGCATATTCCCTACGAACTTCTCTTAAGCAAAGGGAAGGTTCTGACTGGCTGTTTAGATAGAGCGAATACTTGCTCTCCGTCCATTTCTTCGTCCATGTTTGAGGATTTAGTGGGAAAAATCAAGTTAGTTCAAGCCCTGAAAAAGATGAAGGAATCAAGAATACTGTCTGTGACAAATTCGCCGTATGTCACTACGATTCGTGGAGATTTGAGTAGTCTCTATGATGGAGATATACGGCAACTATCTCCAGAAGAACATAACGAGATTTTCCTTAATGCAGTGGGAGAGTCATTAGGAGCAAAAGTCACGAAAATAGGAATTGAGGAAGTATCTTCCGATGAGCGAATCCAGAATATTGACGATAAGAAAGCGGAAGAGATCGCAAAAATGTGGATCGCTGAAGCTAAAGGAATGAAAGACACTATTGAATCGGAGGTGGTAAAATCAGCTAAGATGTATTTAGCCATGCAAATGCTGATGGAAAAGTATGAGGCGACGGCGATAGCAACTCACATCAGATCGCTTATCAAGAACCCGACGGCAGAGGATATGATGTGGCCGAGTATGGGTAATTCAGAGCTACAGAAAAGAGGCATAGTAGGCTGTTGTCAAGCGCATATAAATGTAGTGCTTACCCACATGCTAGCTCAATATGCCTTTGGCAGATCCTCTATGATGGGGGATTTTACCACAGAGCCTTTTAACAATGTGAGTATTGTGATGCATTGTGGCGCTCCGTGGAATCCCCGTGGGCTAAACGACAGAGTTCCTTACATCATAAGAGATCATGCTGAAAGGCAGGTAAGTGGCCATTCAAAGCCGGGAGGAGGCGCCTGTTCTGAAGTATTGTACCCGGCAAACGAAGCTGCCACGATATGGAGAATCGATGTGCAGGGCAAGTTGATACAAGTTCATACCGGCGTGACTGTTGATCCCTATTCTCTCTATAAAGAGTTTGATTATCTGATGTGTAGAACGAAGTTAGTCCTCAAAACTGATGCGAAGAAAGTACAGAGGTATGTTTATCCCGACAAACGGGGGGTTCATAGAACGGGAACTCTCGGTGATCACAGGGAAAAGATCAAGGATTTAGCCACTTTGATCGGATTTGAGGTTGTAGAAGAGGATAAATAAGAGTGGAGGCGATATGTTTGCAAACCAAGTGGTGATCAGGGGGGAGGAGCACCCTTTTAGTGAAGACTGAAGATGCACACCCGCCGCATCTGCGGTTCAATTTTGCCATGGGGTTGGTACATGGGATACTGTTCCGGGCGGGAACAGCTTTTTCAGAACCTATGAGCGTGCTCCCGATATTTCTGGAGCATTTCACCAGTTCGCGGACGATGATTGGCGTTTTCTCCGCGCTAATCAGCGGCGGCGGTGTATTTCCTCAACTCTTTGTGGCAAATAAGGTGGAGAGGAAACGCAGGAAGAAGCCAGTATTGTTGTGGGCTATTTGGGCACGGATGGCTTGCTGGGGGATATTAGCCGGGATCACATACTTCTGGATAGGATCTAAAGACCCTCTAGTGCTTCTGATTGCGTTCATTATGCTTCTCTTCACTTTCTCTTTCTGTGGTGGCGTGGCGTCGATTCCGTTTTTTGACATTTGGAGCAAGGCGATTCCGCCGACACTTAGAGGCCGCTTTTTTGGACATCGTCAGTTTTGGGGTGGATTGATGGCAGTAGGTGCGGGATACGTCGTCAAGCGGATTTTGGGAAACACCGATCTTACATTTCCAGAAAATTACGCGCTGCTCTTTTCGCTGTCGTTTATATTCATCGGGCTGTCGTATGTGGGTTTGAGTTCTGTGCGCGAACCGGAAGGTCAACCAAATCCGGAGAAGCGAAATTTTCGCTCCTTTCTGAGAGAATCGCTACGCATACTATGGAAAGATAAGAACTTTGGGCGGTTTATGCTTGCCCGACTTGCAGGGAGCTTTGGTTCCTTAGCTATGCCCTTTTATGTCCTGTATGCGACCGCTGAACTGGGAATTTCCATAAAGCAAGTGGGCATCTTTGTGGCAGCGCGGATGGTTGGCGCTATCACCTCTAATTTACTATGGGCACAGTTGAGCGATCGCATTGGAAACCGCATCGTAATTGTATTGTGCACAGTGAGCGGGACATTGGTTCCGCTGTTGGCGATACTAGCTCCTTCAGTAGGGCATGGGCTGATGGTGGTCGTATTCGTGTTGGTCGGATTTTCAATCAGCGGCGGGATGATCGGCTATAAGAATTACCTGCTGGAGATCGCTCCCGAACCCTCGCGACCGGCCTATCTGAGTTTGGATGGGACACTTTCTGGAGCTACGATGTTCCTGCCTGTTTTAGGGGGAGTGGTAGCGGACGCATTTTCCTATCGTGCGGTGTTTGCATTAGCACTAGCCGTGTTGACAGTGGCTTTCCTGCTCTCCTTGAGGCTGAAAGCAGTGAGGAAGCGTGAAAGAGAAAGCCTTTTTAATATGTGAGGTTGCTCGAGGCGACAAAGACTAGTCCAATTACAGAAGGAGATTGAGGTGAAATTCTTCATCTACGATTCGCCCGCTTTCAAAGCACATTTAGAAGGAAGCTCACATGAAAGAGGAGAGGTGGAGTTCCTGCGATTAATAGCAGAGGAGGGGATGAAGGCAATAGATATTGGAGTAGATGCAGGTGTTACCACTGTAACAATAGCAAAAACGGTCGGAGAAAGAGGCAAGGTCTATAGCTTTGATCCAGTTTCTGGACATATTGATACTTTGAGAAAGAATCTGGCTGCCAACGGACTGGGAAATGTAAGTATCTTCCAAATGGCAGTGAGTGATAAAGTGGGTACTATGGATTTCTACGGTGGTTCTATCATCCCTAAGGAGAATGTTGAAAAATCCTCGGTTAAGACTACTAATCTGGACACATTTCTAACTGAGGAGAAAGTAGAAAGAATAGACCTGATTAATATGGATTGTGAAGGGAGCGAGCTGTTAGTTCTTAAAGGAGCGGGGAAGACACTTAAAGAGAACAAGGTCAAGATATTCTGTGAGATTCATCACGGTTTCCTTGAGAAGCTTGGACAATCCATTCAGGATATTGTTAAACACCTTCAGAGTTTAGGCTTTCAAGTTTACAGTGTCTCCCTGAATGACCTGAGTTTGGAAAAGGAACTTGATAAACCCGAATATATATATGCTCACAACTGAAAAATCAGGAGCTAAAGAAAAGCTAAAAGATGGAAGGGGTAACGAATGGCTAGAAAGATCTCAGAAGAGGACATTCAAGAAGCAGTAGCTCAAGTAAAGCATCCTGCGATTGACCATACACTACTTGACTTGGGAATAGTCAAAGATATAACCGTTGAAGGTAACAAGGTTGCAGTCACATTCGCTTTTCCCTTCCCAAATATCCCTATCAAAGATCGGCTTGTGAATAGTATACGAGAACCGATAGAAGAGTTGGGAGCGGAAGTAGAGGTGAAGATAACGGAAATGAATGAAGAGGAACTTCAAAAATTCTTAACTATGGAGCAGGAGGCCTGGAAAGCTTTTTAGACGCTGAGACCGGAAAGGCAGAAGTCCGACTTCTCGGTTGAGCGTATGTAAATCTATGACTCTTTATCTATTCAAAAAGGAGTTAAATCATGGTTAGGCAGGAGACTAAAAACACAAAAATCTATACTGTATTTTTTTCATCTGGTTTTCAGCATGAATGCGGAATTTATCCAGTCTACCATCCTGATATAAAAATAATAGAAAATCAGGAGATATTGGAAAAACTTGAAGAAAAGTGTGAAGGCGTTCTCTTTGTCGGAGGGGTCGAACCTGTAAGAGTTGAAGAGGCTATTGCGAATATAAGAGAGCAAAAAGAGGATTTAGATGGTGTACTTGTCTTTGGTCCGCCACCAAATGAACTGATATCAGTCGGATTACCTGTGGTAGCTGTGCATCCTCTTTGGGGACGGTGGCAGCCTCCTTTTGGTGCTTATAAAGGAGAGAAGGTAATAACATCCTGTTTGCCTGTAATATATGACAAAGATCCTGCAGTCTTCTCATCTCGAATAGAAGATATAGCAGGAAAAATTAAGCTAATCGATACCATCTCGAAGATGCAAAAACTGAGAGTGTTGGTTGTGACAGATTTGCCTACCCTGGGCTATTTCGAACCTACGGGGCTTCAGATTGAGAGGAGCAGAAAAGAATATGAGAAAGTCTATGTTGATAATTTGAAAGAAACATTTGGGACTTCCCTTGTAACAGTTCCGCAGGAAGAGCTGTTCGAGAAGATGCAAAAAGCAGATGGCCAAAAGGCGAGAGAAGTTACTCAAAAATGGATTGATGAAGCTGCGGCAATTCGAGGAACAAATGAAGCTGAAATACTGAAATCAGCAAAGCTATACCTAGCTATGAAAGAGCTGATGGAGGAAAATAACTGTGGCGCCATAACTACTGAAGGCTATGGATGGCCTGGCTCATTCTCTAAGAGAAATCTCTTTCCATCCCAAGGTTTGCCCTCTTCGCAGCTTTCTACGGAAGGTATAGTGGCTACTTCTGAGACTTTGGTGGATTGTTTGATTACTCAACAGTTGGGATTGTATATCACAGGTAGCGCAGGTTTCAGTGGTGATTATATAATAGACTTTCTCAATGACATAGCTACTATTGGTCACTGTGAAGCTTCGTTTGACCCATACGGAGACGGAAGGAGATCACCTTATGTTATAAGGAATTTACCATTGATGGAAGAAAACACGGGTGGCGCTTGTGTGCAGATAAACTATCCAATAGGTGAGAATGTTACAGTGGCTAAAACAAGTCTGCATCAGAAAAAGATAGCTGTTTTTACCGGCGAAACTGTCTCTGGTGATGAGCTTTTCCCATACTGGCATGATATACTATGCAGGACGAAATTGGCTGTTAAGACTGATGCAAAAGCACTGCTTGAGAATCTTGATTGGAAGACTTTTGGTAATCATAGAGTAGCATTCTATGGTGATTACAGACAGGAGTTCAAAGATTTAGCTAAACTGATTGGATTTGAGATTGTAGGAAAAGACAGATAATCAGTACTTGAGAATTTGTGGTTGCTTGATTCATCAAGGCTCATGAAAGCTTCGTGGTGAAGGTGCTTGGAGATTTTCAAGGCAGAAAGGATTTTGTGATGAAGGGGAATGGGACATTGCCCACGGGGAACCATCGGGGTGGATATGACCTTGAGCCAGCCTATAAATTGGCTTGCGAGCAACTGGGCGAGATTGAGGATATAGAGCAACTATGCCGCAAAAGCGCTGCTAGATATTTGGTGGCAGGTTCTCAGAAAGAGATCGTCATTGAGTATCTGAACCAGTTGTACCAGATCACCATGCCCGGTATTGAGATCTCACCGAGGGATAGCCAAGAGGAGATCCCGATAAAAGACAAGGTTCTAATTCTGCATTATTTACTCTCGGCGAAGGGCACTCCCATCAGTAGCAAATTAATCAGCTTCAAGGGACTTCCAGGAGGAGTTAACTATTTCCAGACATTCTCTAAGAGGACGATAGAGCCTCTCGTGAAACATTTTGGCGAACAACCCCATCTGCTAGTAGATGCTGCCAGAAAATTAGGCGGTCATAAAGTTGCCTATGGCGATGTAGCAGTAGTCATTGATGCCTTCAGTCGGGTTCCTGTAACCATAATCATCTGGCAGGCTGATGAGGAGTTTGCTCCTCGAGGGAATATCTTATTTGATGCTGTTATCTCCGATTATCTCTCTACTTATGACACAACCGTGCTTTGCGAGACCATCACTTGGAGGTTGGTCAAATTCGCGAGGGAAAGAGGTTAATCTTTTCACTAGTTTACTTCATATATCCTGTTCAATTTCTGTCTTTGTAATCCTATCTTGGAGGAATCGAAAATGGATGAAAATACAAGAATATATACTATATTTGTTTCCTCGGGCTATGGCGGAGCTGGGGAATCTCCCGAATCTCTTATAGCAAATGAAGACCTTCTGCATGAACTTCAAAGCGAATGTAAAGGAATAGATTTCATCGCAAGAGACATAACTGAACCTGATACTTCCCTTGAGGAAGTCTACAATGAATTAGAAAGTTCAAAAGGAGGTCTAGATGGAGCACTCATCATTGGCACCACAAGAGAATACAGATTAGCATTCACCGGACTGCCCACAATAGTGGTGTATAATCTTTTTGAATGGATGAATATTCCCTATAAGCTTTTTAATACGGGTAAAGAGGGAAACAGTATACTGGTGGGAGGTCCTGACTATGAAGACGGAAGGATTTTAACTGCTGAGTTAGACAGAAGAAATGTCACTTCTACTTCTGTTTCACAAGCTATGTTTGAGGATTTAGTGGATAAAATCAAACTTATACAGGTTATGAAGAAGTTGAAGGAATCTAAAATACTGGTTGTAACACCGAACAGGTACCTCGCTCAGGTAGATTACCAGGGGGATATACATAAACATCTTCCTCAAGATTATAATGAGCGCTATACTCACACATTAAAAGAGTCACTTGGGGTAGAAATTGTGAGAGTAGAGCCTGAGGAATTCTACGAGGCTGTCAAGGAAGCTGATGAAGAGGAAGCAAAAGAGATAGCAAGTACCTGGATTGATGAAGCTAAAGAAATGACAGATACTACAGAATCAGAGGTAGTTAAAACAGCTAAATCATATCTGGCTTTTGAGTCGCTAAGAGAGAAGTACGATTGCAACGCAGTATCAACTCATATGAGGTCACTTACAGGAAGTGGAAAGGTAGAAGATATGTTCTGGCCTGGATTAGGCCTCGAGTGTGGTTTTAAGACGAAGGGAATACAGGCTGTTTGTCAAAATTACCCCAATATAGTAGTCACCCAACTTCTGGGATATTTCCTTACTGGTAAGCCGAGTATGCTTGGTGACCTTATGATAGATACTTTTAACGGTGTAGATATTCTTACACACTGCGGCGCCCCGATTAATCCTCACGGAGATGATAGAGTTCCCTATTTTATAAGAAGCCATGCGCAGAGTCCTGTAAGAGGCAGTCTAAAACCTGGCTCCGGAACCGGTCTGCAAGTAGAGCTACCTTTAAATGAACCTGTTACTATATGGAAAGTCTATGTTCTCAATAAGAAGATAGGGCTTCATACTGGAGAAACCTTTGATGGACACTCTCTCTATAAAAATCTAGACGAGATAATGTGTAGAGCGAAGCTAATGGCGAAAGTTGACGCAGAAAAAGTGCAAAAACACTATTCCCCTGATGAATACGGAATTCATAGAGCGGCAACTTTTGGCGATCTCAGAGAGAAGATTAAAGATTCAGCCACTTTGATTGGATTTGATGTTATAGAAGAAGATAGATAAAATCAATGGAGTATTGTCAAATAAAGGATGAAAAAACGCTGAACAGGTTGCTTAGTCTGACAGAAGGCAAAAAGGCAAAGGGGCAAAAGTGGAAGAGGAAATAATTTGTTTCATTCCTAACTTTTTCTCTATTATACAATCTCGCGTTCTACAGTACATCATCATAAATATAGGAGAATAAAAATGAACGTCTTATGTCCGGTCTCAGTAGGAACTATTTTCTTAAGTGTATATGCTGCTAATAATGAAAAGCCCATTGATGTAAAAGTAGAAGTCAAACCGGTCTGTCCCATGCTGGTCCATAAAAGCGCATACGAAGGACCATGTAGGCCAGGAGCAGTGTCTCCCGAAGAGGAGAGAGAAAGCCATAAAAAACATTGTGATAGATTTGTGGAATCTGTTAAGGAGAATTTGAAAGAAGAGGCGGTGATGCTGGAACCTATTTCATTAGAATTTAATGAAGACTACAAAATAAGCGAAAATCAATGGAAGAAACTAGAAGCTGATTTGTCGAAGACAGACTTAATTTTGCTTTCAGGGTATTGCCGAGCTTATGGATTCAAGCGATACAAAAAACCAATGGCTCTGGTATCTCATGGCGTAGGTAATGTAGATATAGCCGCTTATCTAAGAAATAACGGAGTTGAAGGATACGCGCCTTATGATTGGGATGAACTGAATAATCTTATTTCCCTAATGCGAGTCAGAAAAGCCGTTAGGCAGACAAAGATATTAGTAGTTACTAATAGACCAGGAGGATTGCCCACTTACGGTGTTAAGAGTGTCATTTTGGGGGACACGCTAGAAAAGAAGTTTGGAGTTGACTGCAAATATGTCTCTTTTGAGAATTTTTTTGAGGAGATGGATAGAGTCGCTCGGAGTGAGTCTGAAAAGAAAAAAGCCTCTAAGATAACCGATAAGTTAATTAATAATGCTGATAAGGTACACATGAATACAGATTACATTAAGAACGATGTTGATTTCTACTTAACCGTAAAGAGTTTAATGGGAAAATATAACTGCAATGGTTTTACAATAGACTGCTTTGAGATCTGCCCCACTAAGATACCAGCGGAGAGAGAATTTCTCCCCTGTTTAACTCACAGTCTTTTGAAAGACGAAGGATATCCTTCTGCTTGTGAGATGGATTTGAATGCGTTCTTAGCGATGGCTTTGGAGATGTATATAGCAAAGAAGTCTGTCTTTATGGGTAATCCTGGTTTTGATAAAGAAAAAAACCTCGTTCATATAAATCACGCTGAACCAGGATTAAAGATGAAAGGGCTTCCTACTTCAGATTTGCCTTACGGACTGAGTAATTTTACGAAAAGCGGCTGGGGTACAACAATAAAATATGACTTTGCATCTGACAAAGGAGAGAAGGTTACTCTTGCCCGGTTCAATCCTGCAGGCACCAAATTGGTAGTCTCAAAAGGGGAAATAACAGGAGGCTCTTCTGGTCTTGATGAAATAGGTTGCAGTACAAGAGTAAGTATCAGAGTTCCAAATGCAATAGAATTTTTCCATGAGCAAGCTAATACTGGACATCATTTGGCAGTTGTTTACGGAGATTACACTCAGGAACTTAAAGGGCTGGGGGATTTAATGGATTTTGAGCTAGTAGAAATAGGATAACGAAATTACCAGTTATATCAGGAGGAAATTGAGATGAATAGCATAGAAAGAGGAATTGTGAAGATTAAACCTGTTTATATTGGAATTTGTCGTTATTTTCCATGGTCACATCCAACCACTCCTCCAAAAATGGAGGAACTGGAAAAGAAAACTCAAGCTATGATTGACGGCTTTTCTAATAGGCTGGATGTGGATTTTGTAGAAGTTGATAATCCACTGATTATCAAAGAACACGAAGACTTTAGGAAACTGTCCGCAGAATTGAGCTACGACACCGACGCTTTACTTGCTGGAAGTCTTACAACTTCACCTTTAGAGTATCACTCTTTGTTACAGTATGGATTACCAACGATTGGCAGTGGCTGTAGTGAAAACACTCTTAGAGCTTTAAGAGTCAAAAAGTTCCTCCAGGAGTCCAAATTTCTTTATATCGGTGAGTTCCCTTCCTTCAGCATAAGAAATCGTCCTCGTAATCTTTTTGGTTGTGAGGAAAGCCTCGGGGTTAGGGTAAGACAGATTGAGACTAATGAGTTTTATCGACTTTTTGATAGTTTTAAAGATGAGGAAGTTAAAGAAGAACTGGAAAATTGGGGGAAAGAATTCGATGAAATAGTTGAGCCAACAGAGGAGCAACTTATGGATGCCACTCGGGTCTACCTTGCTCTTAGATATCTTGCTCTACAGGAAGACGCAAACGGTATATGTGTAAATTGTAATCGCATGTGGATTCCCGATCATAGACATATTGTTCCCTGTTTGGCTTATGACAGACTTATAGACGAGGGCATTATGTGTTCCTGCGAAGGTGACCTTACTGCTATGATATCTGCTTTGATACTTCATGCAGTAGGTGGTCAATCTGTGCTTATGGGCAATTTCGGTTATCGGAAAGGGATGTTTAATGCAGAGGAAGGAGAAGTTGCTATACAGCACGGTCTCATCCCTCTATCAATGGCTAAAACGAAATATAGGATCCGTGACTACCATGGGAAAAAATGGGGTGTTACGGCATACGCTGAAGTTAAAACTGAGCCAATGACAATTCTTAATATCAATAAGTCCTCTGATACGATTTGTGTCATTGAAGGGACTATCAAAGGAAGTCATGAGCCAGAAGCGGTTGGAGGCAACTGTAGAATTTGTATTCACATGGACGTCGATGGAGATGTAGAAAAAGTTCCTCAAATTATTGTTGGTTCTCAACATTTCTCTATGACTTTCGGTCACTGGCTTCCTGCTATGATAGAAGCGGGAGACCTTCTCGGTTTTGAGGTTCAGCATCTATAGGAGGGAAAATATGACAGCCCAAAAAGTTCTTGAGAAATTAGGGAAATCAAAGTTATTAACCATTCAAGATTATGAGAAGGTTCGTGGAGATCACATGGGGTTAGGTCAAGACCCGCGAGATTATTCTTATCGGGACTATCCTGACAGACTGAAGGAATATCTTGGTGTGGATGTGAAGATTGCAGGTTCTGAGGAACTTAATCGAGAAATGGGAAACGTGGAAGAAAATGAAGCAGAAAAAGTTGCTGATATGTGGATAAATGAAGCCAAAGAAGTGAGAAGGGGTGTTACAAGAAAAGATGTAATAAGGGCGGCTAAGCTATACGTGGCTATTAAGGAATTGGTAAAAAGACACGATGCTGATGCAGTAACAATGGCTAGTTGGCATCTTACTGGTACGTGGGGAAACCCCAAAACTAACGTCATGCCCCCTTTGGCCTGGATGGAGTTGAGCAAAGAACATATACCTTGTTGCTGTCAAGGTCTTGTGGACTGTTTGGTTACCCAGATGGTCGGGACTTGTATTACAGATGGCTATGCGGGATTTGTGGGAGACATTCTAAATGAGTGGCTTGATTGGGACTCACTTCTGAAGGGCGCTAGTCCAGGAGAGGTTGTCATTATAGGTCATTGTGGGGCTCCAATCACCCCTCATGGGGATGATAGAATCCCTTACACGATAAGAGACCACATCATAAATGGAGCTGATTGGGCTAAACTGTCCGGGGCAGAGGACACTGTCACTGCTACAACAGTAGATTGGCCATCAGATGAAGTTGCCTCAATTGTCAAATTTGATGTATATAAAAAACGGGTACTGATTTTCACTGGCACAGTCCTCGATGGTAATTCTCTCTATAAGGATTTTCCGGATACTTCTTGCAGAAATAAAATAGTTATCAAAATTGATGAACCTGAAGTTTACAAGAGGTTTTCGAGAAATCTGGGTGAATTTCGCGAGAGTTGGGGGAATCATTTAGTAACGTTCTATGGTAACCTGGAAAAAGAGATTAGAGATTTAGCTAGACTGATTGGGTTTGATGTTGTGGAAGGAGATAGATAGAACTATATTAAGCCGTCCTCCAAACCACGCTTTATAGAGGAGAAGAGGTGTGACGTCTAGAGAAGCTGCTGAAAGACTCAAAAACGTTCTGGGAAAACTGAAGAGAACAAGATTATTGAACATAATACCAGAAAATCTCAAACTCAATGTTGAGGATCTGTTTGGCTGCGCTTCAAATGAAGATTATGAAGAAGTTTACTTCAGGAACCTGAAGGAAGCATTTGGGTTGGAAATTGTAGATGTACTGGTAGATGAAATAAATGAAGAAAGGGAGAGAGCTGATAGGAAAGAAGCAAAAGAAATTGCCGGTAAGTGGATACAGGAAGCCAAACTGGTAAAATGGGAGGAAATCAGTAAGGAACAGATAATAATGTCCGCTCAGTTGTATTTAGCTACTGTGAAACTGATGAAAAAGTATAATTGTAATGCAGTAACCATGTCCATTGGGCCTGTGCTTCGTGTAGGGAAAATGCCTGTTAGACCTCCTCTGGCTGAAATGGAACTTGCCAAAAATGGTATAGTGACTAGCTGTGAATCTCTTATAGATTGTTTGATCACTCAGTTGTTAGGATTTTATATTACAGGCAAGCTGAGTTTTGTGGGAGATGTTTTGACCGAAGAATGGCTTGGAACAGAAGTTGCTGAGGCAACATTTGCTATTGGTCATTGCTATGCGCCAGTTAATCCTCATGGAAATGGTAGAAGAGTTCCCTATATAATCAGGAATCATGCAATAACACCTAGTACAATTGGTATACAAGTAGAATTGCCGCTAAATGAAACTGTTACTGTTGCCAAGGTAAATACATATGATAAGGAGATATCAGTTTTTACCGGTGAAACTGTTAATGGTAGTTCTCTTTATGAAGACTTTGATAATACAGCTTGCAGGACGAAAGTAGTTGTTAGAACTGATAATGAAAAACCGATGGAGAATTATGATAGAGGGATATTTGGTTGTCATAGAGTAGTGTTTTATGATGATTTTAGAGAAGAAATTAAAGACCTGGCTAAACTGATTGGATTTGAAGTTATAGAAGAAGATAGGTAGAATTAATGTATAAGGAGTGCAAGGGGGACAAAATGGAAAGATATGAACCGACATGGGAATCACTTGATAAGCACCCAATTCCAGAGTGGTTTGATGACGCGAAATTCGGAATATTCATCCACTGGGGTGTATATGCAGTTCCAGCCTATCATGAATGGTATGTGACCTTTATGAGTCCTAAGGCGTGTTTCGGTCGTAACTTAGGGGGACCACCCTATACCGCAACTCGCGGTGATTTGGAAGAAAATGTGTTCAAAAGCAATATACGAGAAGACGCATACAATTATCATCGGGAGAAGTACGGACCGGACTTTGCTTACGATGATTTTATTCCAATGTTCAAAGCCGAGAAATATGACCCGGCAGAGTGGGCTAGACTTTTCAAGAAAGCGGGAGCGAAATATGTCATATTGACAGCCAAGCACGGCGATGAGTTTGCGCTCTGGCCCTCTAGCTACACGGACCGGAACGCGGGCGATATGGGGCCACACCGCGACCTAGTGGGCGAACTAACCCAGACGGTGCGGAATGAAAGGCTGAAGATGGGATTTTACCACAATACGACGTATTCTTTCTGGGACGAACGGTATCCAGATGCGGAGTGGGTGGAGTATATGAATAATTCCATTAAGGAACTGGTGGACAAGTATCATCCCAGTATCCTGTGGGGGGATGTTCGAACCGGACCTGTCAGGGATTCCAGTGGAAAGCCCCTGGGTACGGATTATTGGAACAGTAAGGAAGTTCTAGCCTATTTCTACAACCATTCTTACCATCCTGACCAAGTCGTTGCCAACGACCGCTGGGGCGTGGATGAGCATGGAGACCATCATGGGGATTATTACACACCTGAGCGGCAGGTTGTCGAGACAATACGTGAAGAGAAGTGGGAAACCTGTGATTCACTTGACCCCCACTCGTGGGGATATAATGCGAGGCTGAAAGAGGAAGAATACATGACGGTCAAAGAGGCGGTGAGCTATCTGGTGGATATTGTCAGCAAGAACGGTAATTTTCTGCTGAATATCGGGCCGAAAGCAGACGGGACGATTCCAGAAGTGATGAAACAGCGCCTTCTGGGAATCGGCAGATGGCTTGACGTTAATGGGGAAGCAATTTACGGAACAGATTACTGGCACACTTTCGGCGAAGGTAACACAAGATTTACTCGGAGGGGAGACAATATTCTATATGCGATTGCTCTAGACTGGCCTGGAGAGAAACTCGTCATTGAATCTTTGAAAGACTTGCAGGAATCAAAGATCAAGGCGGTAGAGATGCTTGGCGTTGATAAGGAACTGGAATGGTCTTTGGATAGAGAGGGACTTAGCATCAACACTCCTAATAGGGGGACATGCGAAAATGCCTACACGTTCAAAATTGAACTTAAGAATCCATATACTGAAGGGAGAGATCAGTAATGAATTCACGAAAGAGAGTAATAGCAGCAATAGAGAGAAGTGATTTGGATAGGATTCCAATTGACTTCGGCGGAACTGCTGTATCCACGATACTGGCAGAAGCATATGACAAATTGCTGAAGAAGCTCAATATTCACAAAGATGTAAGAATAGCTGATACCAGTCAACTATTTGTCTATGTGGATGAGGAGATTGTCGACTTATACAACGCAGATGTGATTCCGCTATATCCCCTGAGGGACTTCATGGGGGTTAGAAGAGACCGAGGATGGAAAGATTGGCTTACTCCCCATGACGAAACTCCCGTTAAGATTTCCAAGGATTTTAACCCTAAGAGGATGGATGATGGCTCCTATATTTGGGAAACTGGAGGATATATCTACAGGCTTCCTTCAGGGGGGTTTTACTTTGATTCTATCAAATCACCTCTTGAAAATGCTGATACAGTAAGAGATATTGCAAAATACGAAATTCCCGTGATGGATGATGAGGAAAAGGAATGGTATGGAAGAATGGCGGGAAAACTCAGAAGAGAAACCGATAAATTCATTGTGGCAGATATAGTTGGTGGTTGGACCGATATCGCTGGTCCGATGATGGGAAACGCCAATTTCTATATGGCTACAGTGGCAAATAAACCCGTTGTTCACGCGCTGATGGAGAAATTGAACGAAGTATGGAAGAAAAGAGTTGATATTCTGACAAAAGTAGCTGGTGAGAATGTAGATGCGATAATTATGTACAACGACTTAGGCACGGAAAAAGGTGGAATGTATTCCCCCCAAACAGTTAAGGAAATGTTTATTCCTTACATAAGGGATTTCTATGATTACGTCAGGAATATAAGCAACTACTATATAATACTTCACTCTTGTGGGTCGATATATGAGTATATTCCCGCTCTAATAGATGCGGGTGTTAATATACTAAATCCTGTCCAAGTAGGAGCAGCCAACATGGAACCTGAAAAGCTAAAAAGGGAATTCGGGAGACATATAACTTTTTGGGGAGGGGCAGTAGACCCTCAGCATGTTTTGGCCTCTAAATCACCTGAAGAAGTTAGCGAATATTCAATTCATTACACCGAAGTTTTTAAGGAAGGAGGAGGGTTTGTGTTTACCCAACCTCATAATATCCAACCAGGCGTTCCACCTGAGAATGTTATTGCGTTATATGAGGCTGGAAATGAACACGGGAAATACTAGATGTTTAGTTAGGAGAAAAAACATGACAGCCCAAAAAGCTCTTGAGAAATTAAGGAAGTCAAAACTATTAACCGTTCAAGATTATCATAAGATTAATCCGCTAGACCAGGGTGGCTGGCCTGAGGTGAACGCCCCAATAAGAGACTATGATAGAAACTACCCTGACAGACTAAAGGAGTATCTTGGCATAGATCTACTGATTGCGAATTCTAAGGAACTAAACCAGGAAATCGGAAAAGTTGAAGAAAAAGAAGCCGAAAAAGTTGCCGATATGTGGATAAGTGAAGCAAAAGAAGTAAGAAGAGGTGTCACGAGAAAGGATGTAATAAGAGCGGCTAAGCTATACGTAGCCCTTAAGGAACTGATAGAAAGATATGATGCTGATGCTATAACAATGGCTAGCTGGCATCTCGCTGGTTCCTCTAATAAGGAACCTGTAACAAACGTGATGCCTCCCTTATCATGGATGGAATTGAGCAAAGAAAACATACCTTGCTCTTGTGAGAGTCTTCTAGACTGCTTAGTTACCCAGATGGTCGGGACTTACATCACAGAAGGCCATGCAGGGTTTCTGGGAGATATCTTAGGGGGATTTGAACCGGCGGGTACTCCGCCTGAGAACGTGGTCGTTATTGGTCATTGTGGCGCTCCAATCACTCCTCATGGCGATGATAGAATTCCTTATACGATAAGAGACCACGTCATAAATGGAGCTGATTGGGCAAAACTGTTCGGACCAGAGGATACTGTCACTGCTACAACAGTAGACTGGCCATCAGATGAGGTAGGCTCAATTGCTAAGTTTGACGTATATAGGAAAAAGGTATTTGTTTGCACTGGCACAGTCCTTGATGGCAACTCTCTTTATGAAAATTTCCCGGATACTTCTTGTAGAAATAAGATAGTTATTAAAATTGATGATCCCCAAACTTACCAGATGTTTTCTGGTGGCAAATTCCGCGAGGATTGGGGAATTCATCCGGTAGCGTTTTACGGTGACTTAAGGGAAGAGATTAAGAATTTTGCTGAACTAACTGGATTTGGTGTCATAGAAGGATAGTTAGAAACCTAAATACTATAATCAGTGATGAGTGATCAGCAGCAGGTGAACTGATCACTGATTTAGGAGGTCACCATGAAAAATGAACAGCAATATCCTATTGATGTAAAAATAGGTGTTAAGCCGGTCGTTATTGTTCCTGAGGTTATCCCCAGAAAACTTGGCGAGCAGCCTGTTAGTCGACAACAAACTCAAAGACGTGGCGACGAGGCGGCAAAGGAGCTTAGGCAAAAACTGACGGCAGAAGCGAGAGTCTTGAATCCAGCAGTGATAGAAAGTCGGAAAGACCTCGAAGGATTGAAGGCTGATCTGCAAGAAACGGATGTGTATTGGGTATTGGGAGCAGGTAGGGGAAGAGCCATGCATATTCTTGAATTAGCTCGGCGATACTTGAAGCCGTTGATCGGCGGTGGAGGAGTGGGATTGCCGCCTTTCCTGAGGAGCAGAAATCTAGAGGCCTATGTATCACTGGATAACGAACTCATTTCCCTAATGAAGGTCAGGAAGGCTATCGAGCAAACCAAGGGACTGGTGGTTGCATCCAGAAGAATACCCAGTTGCCTCAGCAGCGCCTGGGATTTAGAAGAAATAGAAACAAGGCTCAAGATGGGTTTCGAGTTCGTCTCTGATGAAATGTTCTTCGATGAGATGAATCAAGTCAATCAAGAGGAAGCTCAAGAATTAGCCGACGAGTTGATAAGCGGCGCCGAAGAAGTTCACTTCGATAGAAAGTATATTACAAAGTCAACCTCTATGTACCTAGCCGCAAAGAGCTTGATGGATGAATATGGATGCAATGCGCTCGCAGTAAGGTGTTGTGAGCATCCTTTCTTAGATTTAGAAATAGAGCACGAAACTACTCCTTGCTTGGCTTTGGTTCTTATGAATGACCAAGGACTTCCAGCGTCGTGTCAAGGTGATATAAGTGCCTTAATAACGACAATGATGCTTATATATACCTCAAAGAAATCAGTTTTTATAGGGAATATAGGAATCCCGAGTCAAGAGGAGAACCTTATTAGCATCAATCACAGTGTACCGGGGTTGAAGATGGATGGTATTAAGGAACCTAGATTGCCCTATTCTCTGTATAGTTTTGGCGTAGTGGACTGGGGAACGGCAGTATATGTCGATATGATGAAGGGAAAGGAAAAAGAGGTTACCGTAGCCCGGGTAGACCCATTGGTGAAGAAATTATTAGTCACTAAGGGTGAAGTAATAAAAAGCTTCCCTGTCGAGAAACACTGTAAGCAAATGACACATATCAAAGTTCCAGATGCGGCAGGCTTTCTGCATCGAGCCTATACAGATTACGGTGCCCATGTTACAGCAGTATATGGAGATTATACCCATGAACTAAGGAAACTGGCTGATTTAATCAATATTGAAGTTGAATTCATATAAAATGCTTTCAGTTTCCATCACGCGATGGTTTACGGTGACCAAACAGAAGCAATAAAAGCTTCAGGTGAGAAATTAGGGGTAGAAGTAATCGTTGTGTAATCGAGAAAATTCTTATTTATATTGGAGGATGAAAAAATGTTTAATGAAAATTTGAAAGTGAAGATAGCCCCGATTATGTGGAGCAAAGGGAGGCAGGTTGCACTAAGGCCAGAAGGATTACCTGTTGAGGATGTTAGCCCTGAAACTTTGGAAAATAAAGGTTTAATTGAACTACTGCCTCCCCTTGAAGTGGAAAGAAAAAAAGGTGTAAGAAATATTTCAGAAGAGATGGATGCGATCTTAATTGGAGGTGCTCGCGCTTATTTTGCTAAAGAGGAGATTCTTGATGAGATCGCTTCGTTAAACAAGCCATTAATTGCTGACTGGGACAATTGGGGATACTCAATTTATTATGGAAGAGTCTCAAAGTTTAGATTTGGCAAATATTCAGATGTTAAATATTTCATTCCCACAGGTGCTAATGATCTTTTGTCACTCCTAAGTGCCCTCAGAAGTTGGAAAATACTCAGAAAATTGAGAGTGATTTATATAGGGGAATATCCTTCCTGTACTGTCTCAATCCCAGAAAGCGTTACCTTTGACTATATAAGAGAGAAAATTGGAGTGGAAATTCTTCATTTAGACCAAGCACAATATTTGGAAGCTCTTAAAAACGTTGAAAATGAAGAGGCAGAGAAAATTGCCGAGAAATGGAGAGAAAGTTTTGAAATTGTTGATGATAGAGAACAAAGATTAGGTGAGTATGGGAAAATATACGTCGCTATAAAGAATCTTATCGAAAAGTATAATGCAGATGCCTTTACTATCGATTGTCTTGCTTTACCTGGGGAAAAGGAGTATCAACCCTGTCTTGCATTCTCGCTCCTTATTGATGAAGGAATCCCATGTAGTTGCGAAGGTGACCTTCCGGCTTTGTTTACTCTTACTATGCTTATGGGTATTTCGGGAAAAGCAGGACTGATGGGAAATTTGAATGTAAATGTTACACATACGGAAATCGAAAATAACGTTATCACAATAAACCATGACATAGTACCACCTTCTTATGCCTGTCCCGGATATAATTTTAAGATTAGAGATTTTCATGGCAGTGGTAAAGGAACAACGCCCTATACAGTTCTTTTGGAATATGCTGATGTGACTTTAGCGGGAATATCTTGGGATATGGATAATCTATGGACAACGAGAGGGAAAGTTTTATGGACAAGGGATGGAACAGAAGATACAGGAGCATGTAGAGTTTGTATTGGAGTAAAAGTCAAAGACGCAAAAAAAATTGTCCGAGAGGCATTTGGGCATCATCAAGTTTTAGTATATGGGGATTATACTGAAGAATTGGAAAAACTTGCTAAACTGTTGGATTTGAACTTTTCAAGTTTTGAATAAAAAGTGTATTGTAATTCGGAAAGGTTAACGTATGTAAGCGAGTTTCAAAACGAAGGTTACATTTTGAATTCAGGAAAAAAGAAGGAGCTGGAAAATGAATAATAAATCCAAAAATGGAGCAGAAGGAACACGCTTAGAGCCTGTATATTTCGCTTTTGGACAAGAGAATCAGGAAGCTAGAGAAAAAGCAGAAGCATGGGTAGACGGAATGAAAGGGATCTTGAAATCAGATGTCGCGTTCAAGAAACCTCTAACCATAACAGAGGAATCCCACCTTAGTAAGTTGGATGAAGGGATTTCGCATGATGTCGATGCCTTGATTTTGTCTGGAGGACGTTCAATATATTCATCTCGTAAATTGGCAAAGCTTGGGATTCCTATCATAATATGGGGCCCTGAAGGCTATGCGCACGCAGGCGAGTGGGACCAGAGGGGATTTCTTGAATCTGAAGGAGCAGAAGCTTACGCTCCTCTGGGTCCTTCTGAATATGATAAAGTTATAAGACTGATAGGTACGCCAGCAAGGCTTAAGAGGTCTAAAGCGATAGTGTGTGGTGAGATTCCTATCGGAAGTCCTATATCTTCCTGCTGGGACCTCGGGATGATTGAGCGTAAAATAGGTGTAGAAATAAAGCAGATTTCAACTGAACTCTTGCTTGAAGAGTTTAACAGAGTTAAAGCTGAAGAGGGAAGAGAAGTCCTCAATTCATGGA
>Ga0114922_10001692_pt1 | contig 20854 bp, 19 predicted proteins | sample AartaG_FD_100975 | JGI IMG/M metagenome (GOLD analysis project Ga0114922, IMG submission 100975) | Deep subsurface microbial communities from Aarhus Bay to uncover new lineages of life (NeLLi) - Aarhus_00045 metaG | ecosystem: Environmental > Aquatic > Marine > Oceanic > Sediment | place...
AACTGAAACATGGCGCGCTCGAGCTGGCGCTCGCTCATCTGCCCGTGACCAACGACCACCCGCGCGTGTGGCACCAGTCGCTGGATGTGATGCGCAACGTGGTTGATGGATTGCACGCGGTTGTGCACGACGTACACCTGCCCGCCCCGCTCCAGCTCCCGGAGAATCGCTTCGCGGATGAGTCCGTCCTCCCTCGCCATCGCCCGCGTGATGATCGCCGTCCGGCCCTCCGGCGGGTCGTTGATAAGGCTCATGTCGCGGATGCCCGAGAGCGCCATGTGCAGGGTCCGGGGGATCGGAGTCGCGGTCATCGTCAGCACATCCACCGCCGTCCGGAGCTGCTTCAGCTTCTCCTTGTGTCGCACGCCGAACCGCTGCTCTTCGTCTATCACCACCAAACCGAGGTCCTTGAACTTGACGTCCTTCGAAAGGAGCCGGTGCGTGCCGATGACGATGTCCACCGACCCAGCCTCAAGCCCAGCGACGACTCGCTGCTGGTCCTTGCGGCTGCGGAAGCGGCTGAGCATCTCGATGCGAACCGGGTACGTGCCCAGCCGCTCGTTGAACGTCGCATGGTGCTGCTGCGCGAGCACCGTGGTGGGAACTAACACCGCCACCTGCTTGCCGTCCATCACCACCTTGAAGGCGGCGCGCATCGCGACTTCCGTCTTCCCATAACCTACGTCGCCGCACACGAGCCGATCCATCGGCCGGGGCCCCTCCAGATCTCGCTTCACCGCCTCGACGGCGCCCAGTTGATCCGGCGTCTCCTCATACTCGAAAGCATCCTCCACCTCGCGCTGCCAGGGCGTATCCGACCCAAAAGCATGGCCCGGCCGACGCTGCCGCGCGGCGTAAAGCTGCAAGAGCTCCCCCGCCAGCTCGCGGGCGGAACGTCGGGCCCGGCGCTTCGCTCGCTCCCAATCGCCGCCGCCCAGGCGGTGGATCTGCGGCCGTTCCTCTTCGCCGCCCAGGTACTTCTGCACCCGGTCGAACTGCTCGGTAGGCACATAGAGGCGGTCATCCCCCGCATACTCGACCAGAAGATATTCCCGTTCCTCCTGCTCCTGTCCACGCCGAACCAGGCCTCGGTAGATGCCCACGCCGTGGTTGATGTGCACCACATAGTCGCCGGGGGCCAGGTCGGTGAGACTCCCGATCGGGATTCCCTCTGCCGCCCGGCGCCGGATCGGCCGCCGAAGACGCCGCCACCCGAAGATCTCGCGGTCCGTCACCGCTGCGATGCCGGCCGTCGGCAGCCGGAACCCCTCGTTCAACGGTCGCCCGGAGAGCACCACCTGTCCGGGCCGCGGCGTCACTCCCGGCTCATCCCGCACCATGTCGCCCACTCCCGCTTCGTCCAGCAAGTGAGCCACACGATCCACCTGCCGGGTCGCCACCAGCACGCGCGCCCCTTCCTTCTGCCAGCGTCGGACGTCTATCGCCATGCGCTCAATGTCACCCCCATACTCGTCCATCGGGCGACACTCCACCGACGCCTGAGCCCCCGCGGCCTCCACCTGCGCCGCTCCGAAGTGCGTCATCTCCACTACACGGCGGCGTGCCAGCGCAGGCCCTACCTCCGCCAACGGCAGGTGTAGTCGCGCCGCTAGCGGCAGCAACAGGCCTTGGTCTACCCGCGTAAGCTGCAGCTCGGTCAGGTCTCGCTGGAACTGCTCGTATTGCTGGAGAAGACGGTCCGGCTCGTCAACGACCACCACGGCCTCGGCTGGAAGGTAATCCAGAACGGTCGTTGGCTCCGGATGGAACAAGGGCAGCAGGCACTCCAAACCGCGCTGGTACACTCGCTGCTGCACCGCCTGGATGATCTCCCCTCCGCGCTCCTCCAGGCGGGCCGCCTCGGCTTCCTTGCCCTGGGACCGCAGCAGCCCAACCCCGCCCTGCAGCGACTCTCGCAGACGGGGAATAGCGGCCGCCACTGCATCCTCGGTTAGCAGCACTTCCCGCGCGGGCAGCACCGAGACGCGTTCCACGCTGCCGGCCGAGCGCTGAGTGCCCTGGTCGAACGTGCGAAGCGACTCGACCTCATCCCCGAACAGCTCAATGCGCACCGGGCTGTCGGCCCCGGCCGGGTATACGTCTATCACCCCACCTCGCAGCGCGAAGTCACCCGGGCTCTCGACCATTTCCTCCCGCTCGTAGCCGAGCTCGACGAGCCGCGCTGCCAGCCCATCTCGGTCCAGCTCATCGCCCACGGTAAGCGTCGTGACCGCCTGCGCCAGCACTTCCGGCCGTACTCACCGCTGGAACACCGCGGGGGCACTGCCCACGAAGATCGCCCGCTCTGCCCGATGGAGCCGAGCCAGCCCGCCGAGGCGGTCCCCCACCAACCTCGGATCGGGCGAAACATCCTCGTAGAGAAGCGCCTCCAGGGAGGGCAGCAGTGCAACGGCGTCCTGTCCGGAAGCGGCCGGGGCCTGCGAGGCAAGCGCCAGGACATGCTCGTACATGCGCTCAGCCGACTCCGTGGTGGCACAGACCAGCAGAAGAGGCGCTCTCAAGCCGCGCGCAACCGCCGCCGCGACCAGCGCCTTGGCGGGATCGGTCGCGCCGTCGACGCGAACACGGGAGGCGCTCCCAGAGGCGAGCCCCTCCTCAATCTTCCCGAGCTCCGCCCAGTTCTCGAGGGCGGAGACCAGCCAACTCATGTCGGCCGAGTATACCACCCGCTTTCCCCCAGTGTCAACGCGGCGAGCTGTCAGCCTTGCCCTCCGCGGTATCCCAGTGCTATCATCTTACACGAGTCCTGAACCGGCCTCGGGAGGTTTCTCCGTGTATACCGTTGCGGTCGTTCTGCCCATGCTGGGCCTCATAGTGCTGCTCCTCTTGCTGGTCGAGATACGCCATTACTGCACAGGACGACACCTTATCACGCGACGCCGTCTCGTCCTCCGCGTAGTGGCCGGCCTGCTCATGCTCTTGCTGCTCGCTGCGGTGTTCGTCGGGCTCTTCGTACTGCATCTCCGCGACGCCTACGCGCGTCCTCAGCTCTTCCTGGCCTTCTGGTCGGGGTGCGTGCTTGCGGCCGTCGCCCTCGTCTGGGTCATGCTGGCCGACATGCAGGAGGTCGAGGACCGCTTCACCCGGCGCCAGCATAAGCTCTGGGAGGAAATGGCGCGCTTCGTCGCCGATCAGGTTCACTCCCAGAAGCGGGGCAATAGCACGCCCAAGGGCAACGACCAAACATGACCCACGAGCGGGACGCCCATTGGATGCGCCGCGCGCTGCGCCTCGCGGCCCGCGGTCGGGGGAGCACCAGCCCCAATCCCATGGTCGGCGCGGTCGTCGTCAAGCGCGGCCGCCTGGTGGGTGAGGGCTACCACCGCAAGCTCGGAGGTCCCCACGCCGAGGTCCACGCCATCAGCGCCGCCGGCACGGCCGCCAGAGGCGCCACGTTGTACGTCACCCTCGAACCGTGCTGCCATTACGGCCGCACGCCCCCGTGTACCGATGCCATCATCGAGGCCGGTCTGTCCCGAGTCGTGGCCGCCTGTCTCGATCCCTTCCCACAGGTAAACGGCCGCGGCGTGCGCGCACTCCGGGCCGCCGGCGTCGCTGTCGATGTCGGCGTGCTTGAGGACGAGGCGCGCCAACTCAACGAACCCTACTTCAAGCACACCACCACCGGTCTGCCCTGGGTGACCCTCAAGGCGGCCCTGAGCCTCGACGGAAAGATCGCCACAGAGGCGGGCGAATCGAAGTGGATCACGGGCGAGAGGGCGCGCACGGAAGCCCACCGTCTGCGTGCCGTCCACGACGCTGTCCTCGTCGGCGTCGGCACGGTGCTCGCCGATGACCCCAGGCTGACGTGCCGGAAGGTCAGGGGCAGCTGCCCTCTCCGCGCGATCGTGGACAGCCGCGCTCGCACTCCAGCCACCGCTGCCGTGCTCACGGCCGATAAGCGCCCGCCCGTCATCGCGGTGACGCGACGCGCGCCGGCGCGCCGGGTTCGCCGCCTGAAGCGAGCTGGAGCCGAGGTGTGGACCGTCGCCTCACAGGGCGGCAGAGTCCACCTCAAGACTTTTCTTGGCCGTCTCGGCAAACGCGGCGTTCAGAGCGTTCTGCTGGAGGGTGGTGGTACAGTGGCCGCGGCAGCACTAGCCGACGGCCTGGTGGATCGTGTATACTTCTTTGTGGCCCCGCGCATCATTGGGGGTGCACAGGCGCCCACGCCGGTGGGCGGCGAGGGTGTGGCCCGGCTCGCCGACGCCTGGCCCGTCAGTTCGGTTCGCGTGCGGCGGCTGGGCGGGGATCTGCTGATCACGGGCGATATCGAGAACTGAGACTCGCGGATGTTCACAGGTCTGATCGAGGAAGTCGGCGCAATCGTCGAGGTGCAGCGCGGCAGCCGTTTCAGGCTCGCGGTGCAAGCCGCGCGCGTGCTCGCCGATCTCGAGCCGGGCGACAGCATCGCCGTCAGCGGGCCCTGCCTCACCGTCGAGGATGTGCGCGGCGACCGTTTTTCCGCCTCCCTTCTGCCGGAGACCGCCCGGCTTACGACACTGGGCAACGCGCGGCAGGGCATGAGGGTCAACCTGGAGCGTCCGCTGCGGCCGAGCGACCGCCTAGGGGGACACTTCGTGGCCGGCCATGTGGACGGAATTGCCAATGTCACAGCTGTGCGCGACCGCGGCGAGACCCGGCTCGTCGAGCTGCTCTGCCCGGATGGGCTTGAGCGGTACCTCGTGGACCGCGGTTCCGTCGCGCTCGACGGCGTCAGCCTCACCGTCATAGAGCCCTCCGGCCGCCATTTCTGCGTCGCGCTGGTCGGGGCGACCCTTGCTGCGACCACGCTGGGCGATCTCCGGCCCGGCGACCACCTCAACATGGAGGCCGACCTCCTCGCCAAACATATCGAGCGGCTGCTGGCCGCGCGTGATGCTGATGCGGAATCGAACAGGCTGCTCGAATGGCTGGCCGAAGCGGAGCTGCCGCGATGAGCGAACCCAGGAAGAGCAATCCCTTTGCCTCTGTCGAGCAGGCCTTGGCCGACTTCAAGGCCGGCAAGCACGTCATCATCGTGGACGACGAGGACCGGGAGAACGAGGGCGACCTCGTGGTGGCCGCCCAGTTTGCCACACCCGAGGCCATCAACTTCATGGCCAAGCAGGCGCGCGGCCTGATCTGCATCGCCATGACTCGTGAGCGCCTCCAGGAGCTGGACCTGCACCCCATGGTGGCCGACGCTACCGCGCTCCACGGGACCGCCTTCACGGTCTCGGTGGATGCCAGGCGCGCCACCACGACGGGGATCTCCGCACACGACCGGGCGGCCACCGTTCGCGTGCTCATTGACCCCAAAGCGCAGCCGAGCGACCTCGCCCGCCCCGGCCACATGTTTCCGCTGGCTGCCAGGGACGGCGGCGTTCTGGCGCGCGCCGGTCACACCGAGGCATCCGTAGACCTGGCCCGCCTCGCCGGCCTTTATCCCGCGGCGGTCATATGCGAGAGCATGGCCCCCGACGGCACTATGGCCCGGCTGCCGAAGCTCATCGAGCTGGCAGAGGAGCATGACTTACACATCCTCACTGTCGAGTCTGTCATCCGCCATCGTCGCCGCTCGGAGAAGCTCATCCGCCGGGCCGCCACCTCCACCGTGCCGACGCGCTTTGGGACGTTCACCGTCCACGCCTATGAGAGCCTCGTCGATACGAAGCCATACCTGGCCCTCGTACACGGCCGCATCGGCCCCGAGCCCGCGCTCGTGCGAGTCCATTCGAGCTGTCTCACAGGGGACGTCTTCCACTCTCTCCGGTGCGACTGCGGGGACCAGCTCGAGCGCGCGCTCCACATGATCGTCGAAGAAGGCTCCGGCGTGGTGCTCTACATCCAGCAGGAAGGCCGTGGGATCGGCCTCATCAACAAGATCCGCGCATACGAGCTCCAGGAGCACGGCCACGACACAGTTGAGGCGAACGAGCTGCTCGGGTTCGCACCCGACATCCGCGACTACGGCATCGGCGCCCAGATCCTGGCCGACCTGGGACTCGAAGAGATTCGCCTCATGACCAACAACCCCGGCAAGGTCGTCGGCATCGAAGGCATGGGAATCCGCGTGGTCGAGCGGGTGCCGCTCGAAGTGCCGCCCACCGAGGTCAACCGGCGGTACTTACGCACAAAACGCGATAAGCTGGGACACCTCCTCTCCAACATACTGGAGGAGGATACAGCGGAAAGGACGGACCGCAGTGAGCACAAGCTATGAGGGGAACCTGCTCGCCGACGGGCTTCGCTTCGGCATCGTCGCCAGCCGCTTCAACGACCTGATAACCCGCCGCCTCCTCGACGGCGCGCTCGACACCCTAACGCGCCACGGCGCCGCGGACGATAGCATCCACGTGGCCTGGGTGCCCGGCGGGTTCGAGCTTGCTCTCACCGCTCAGCGCCTCGCCGAGTCCGGCCGCTACGATGCCATCATCTGCCTCGGCGCGGTGATACGCGGCGCCACCCCACACTTCGAATACGTCGCAGCCGAGACCGCCAAGGGCATCGCCCAAGTTTCCCTACGCACCGGCCTGCCGGTCATCTACGGTGTGGTGACCACCGACACGATCGAGCAGGCCATAGAACGCGCCGGCACCAAGGCCGGCAACCGCGGCACCGACGCCGCGCTCTCGGCCATCGAAATGGTCAACCTCCTGCGCGAACTCCCCAAGAAAGCCTGATTCGAGGCGGATACGGCGGGAGAGACCAGCATGCGAGCCGTCGTGCAGCGGGTGAGTTCGGCGCGAGTAGAGGTTGACGGAGTGCCCACCGGATCGATCGAGAAGGGGCTGCTGGTGCTCCTCGGCGTTGCGCGCGGCGACGGAGAGAAGCGAGCGGCCTGGCTCGCCGAGAAGATCGCCGGCCTGCGCATCTTCGAGGACGACGCCGGGAAGATGAACCTGTCCGTAGAAGATGTCGGCGGCTCCGTTCTCGTCGTCAGCCAGTTCACCCTCCTCGGCGACTGCCGCAAGGGCAGACGCCCCAGCTTCACGGAGGCGGCCCCGCCTGACGAAGCAGACGCACTCTACAAGGTCTTCGTGGCGCGACTGCGAGAGCACCACCGTCTCACCGTCGAGACCGGCGTCTTCCAGGCCCATATGGCCGTCCATCTCGTGAACGACGGGCCCGTCACCCTCGTTCTGGACGCCGCGGAGGCCTGAGGCGGAGATCACCGGCGTGTGGCGCAGGCACGCAACGACGGGCAGGAGGCGAGCCTCTAGTCCACGAATGCCTTCTTGACCGGCAACAGAAGGAGCCTTACTTGTGTACAGCGACGAGGTAATGGACCACTTCCGAAACCCGCGGAATGTGGGTTTCATTGAGGACGCAGACGGGATCGGCAAGGTCGGCAACCCAGTCTGCGGCGATATCATGGAGCTTACCATCAAGGTCGAGGACGGCATCATCGAGGACGCGAAGTTCCGCACCTTCGGGTGCGGCGCGGCCATAGCGACCAGCAGTATGGTCACCGAGCTCGTCAAGGGCAAGAACATCGAAGAGGCCCTCGAGATCAGCAACAAGGCCGTCGTCGAGGCCCTCGGCGGCCTGCCCCCCGTCAAGCTCCACTGCTCCGTCCTGGCCGAGCAAGCGCTGAAGTCGGCGATCGAGGACTATCGCAAGAAGCAGGGGGGCGGAGACGAGACTTAGCCGAGGGGCGGCAATTGGCTTGGATAGTGGAGGCAGGGGCGATGCTCCTGCCTCTTTCGCGTCGGATTTCGAGGGGTTCGAATGTAAAGGACGCTTGACAGTCGGTAAGATGTATGGTATTCTCATGTAAAGGATGCTTTACAAGTCTTTTGGAGCACGGCAATGCGGAACAGAGTGCGCGAGTTACGGTTGGAGGGAGGGCTGACCCAAGAGGAGGTGGCCGATCGAGTCGGCGTATCCCGACAGACGATCATCTCCATCGAGTCGGGTCGGTACAACCCGTCCATACTGCTTGCGTACAAGCTCTCCCGGCTGTTCTCGGAGAGCGTGGAGGGGCTGTTTCTCCTGGCCGAGCAAAGCGCGAGGGAGGGAAACGATGACTGAGGTGCGGAGGATCGGTCGGGCCAAGCTGGCGGCAATGGCCGCCGTCCTGGCACCCGCCTTCATCGCGTACACAAGCCTCTGGTTCAGAACGTTGCAGGAACGTCAGAGCGGTCTGAGTCCAGGCGAAGCCCTGGAACGGGCGATCGTTCATATTGGCCGGCTCTGGCCCGTGTTTGCCTTCATGGGCCTCGTGGCCGCCCTGACCGCGTATCTGTTACCATCACCTAGCGCACGCGCGCGCCAGCGGATTGCACCGGAGGCAGCACGGACAGCGGGCTTACGGTGGTGGAAGCGATATCGCCTTCTGATGACCGTCTGTCCGCTTGTCATAGTAGCGCTCACCGTATGTCTGCTGGTCTCCCGGCTTGCTTCCGGCCAGAGCCTGCACCGCCCGGATTGGATATTCCTCTGGCTGTCGGTGTTCTATGTCATCTGGCTGCCCGTGCATTGGCTGGTGAAGCCGACTCGAGATGCCCTGTATGTCCTCGGCACGGGTGACGGTTCCCGGGTTGACGATGAGCGTGCTCAGAACGTGAGAGGCAGAGCTGCTACAAACACGATGGGGCTTTTCGTGGCCCTTGTCCTGCTGTTGGGGATGCCATACGAAGTGCTGATCCGCGCAGTCTGGCCCATCCGCTCGTTCGCTGAAGCGGGGGTGATCCTCGTGCTGTGGGGCCTCTTCTCCTGGCGCTGGAACCGGAAGCTGTAGCGAGTGGGGGCATCATGGGCAAAGGGAACGGGCAGGCGCGATTTGGAGGGGAATCATGAGTGATGTGCGTAGGAGCGGACGGGTCAATGGGATGCTGAAGCGGTCTGCCATTCTTCTCGTTGCGACGGGATGTTACGCCATACTTCGCACGGCACTGCTGGCGCGCCAGAGCGGGCTGGGTCCTGCTGCGGCCCTACGGGAGGCGATTAGCGGAGGCTTGTTCAGCATGGGGATGGTCCTGGTTGTCGTGGTATTGGTGATATCTATGGTGGGAGCTATTCTTACGCTGAGAGGCGTTGCAGGTAAGGATACCTCGCGCGAGGGGGCACTGGCGGCGGCTTCGCGGCTATTGCGGCGGCACCGCCTTCTCCTGACGGTTGGCGGTGTGCTCGGCATCCCGGTCTTTACGGGGCCAACAGTCTTCGCTGTGTTGACCGGGAAGGAGCTGCCCGCCAATGCTCTGCTGATGATCGGAAACGCGATCCTGTTCGCAGTCATTGCAGCAGCCTCCTGGATCGTGAAGCCGACACCCGAGCACCTGCATTTCCTCGCTACGGGAGACCGTTCGCGGATTGACGACGAGCGCGCACTGGAGGCAAAGGGCAGAGCCGCCGTCAGCGCCATCGGTTTGTTCGTGGGTCTCCTTCTGCTGGTGGGCGTGCCCTACGAGGTCCTGATCAGGGGAGTATGGCCAGTCTACTCAGTTGTCGCGGCGGGGGCGATTCTCCTGCTGTGGCGTCTCTGCTCCTGGCGCTGGAACAGGAAGCTGTAGCGCGCGGGCGCGCCACAGCCGAAGGGAACCGGGATGAGCAGCGCGCGAGGCACTACTCCGATGCGACGCCGTTCGACTCCCCCAGACTTCTCAGCAGCCCGTACTCGACCCCATCGACAAGAGCCTGCCAGCTCGCCTCGATGATGTTCGTGTGCACGCCCACCGTCGTCCAGCTCTCGGCGCCCGAGCGCGATTCCACCATCACCCGCACCTTCGCTGCGGTGCCCTCCGCCGCGTTCACCACACGCACCTTGAAGTCCGTCAGCTTAAGGCCCTCAAGCTGGGGGTAAAAGCGGTTCAGCGCCTTCCGCAGCGCGTTGTCCAGCGCGTGCACCGGACCGTCCCCTTCGGCCGCAGTGTGTTCCTCCTCCCCATCCACCCGCACCTTGATCGTCGCCTCGGTGCGCAGTTCGCCTTCCCGATCCTTCTCAACGCTGACGCGAAAGCCCTCGAGCTCGAACCGCGGTTCATACAGGCCCACGCTCTTGCGCACCATCAGCTCGAACGACGCCTCCGCCCCGTCGAACTGGTAGCCAGCGTGCTCCATCTCCTTCAGCCGCTCCATGATCCGCTTCGCCTCCGGCGACTCTTTGTCCAGAGGCAGATCCAGCGCCCGGGCCTTCAGGACCACCATGCTCCGCCCAACCTGGTCCGACACCAGGAACCGCCGCTCGTTGCCCACAGCCTCCGGCCGCACGTGCTCGTACGTCCGCTGATTCTTCAACATCGCGTCAACGTGCATGCCGCCCTTATGTGAAAACGCACTCCGCCCCACGTAGGCGTCGCGCTCCGGCGGCGGCATGTTCGCAACCGAGGCAACGTAGTGCGCCGTCTCGTAAAGCTGAGCGAGTTGCCCATCGGTCAGCACTTGCCGGTCCATCTTGAGCTGAAGGTTCGGTATCACCGTGCACAGGTTGACCGTGCCGCACCGCTCGCCGTACCCGTTGATCGTCCCCTGGACCTGCACCACGCCCGCGTTCACCGCCGCCAGAGTATTGGCCAGCGCCAAGCCACAGTCGTCGTGTGCGTGGATCCCGAGGCGCGTCGGAACGGCCTCTGCGACAGCATGGACCGCCTCCTCAATCGCGTGCGGCAACATGCCCCCGTTCGTGTCGCATAGACAGATCGTGTCGGCCCCGGCCTCCGCCGCCGCCCGAAGGCACTCGAGTGCATAGTCGCGGTTGTGCTTGAACCCATCGAAGAAGTGCTCGGCATCGAAGCAGACCTCGACCCCGCCCGTCTTCGCGAACTGCACCGTGTCGCCGATCATCTTTACGTTCTCTTCGAGCTTCACCCGAAGCGCTTCGGTCACGTGGAGGTCCCAGGTCTTCCCGACAATCGCAGCCACCGGTGCGCCCAAATCGACCAAATTGCGCACCGCCGGATCATCCTGGGCGCTCACCCCGGTCCGGCGCGTCATTCCGAAGACCACGAGCTTCGCGGTCTCAAGCGGCTCCTGGCGCATCCGCGCGAAGAACTCCATATCTGTGCGCATGGGGGGCGCCGAGAAGCCGCCCTCCACGTAGTGGATGCCGAACGCGTCGAGCTTCCTGGCGATCTTGATCTTATCCTCGACGGACAGAGCAATGCCCTCTGTCTGCGCACCGTCTCGCAGTGTGGTGTCGTACAGCAGAAGGTTGCTCACAGCGGTCCTCCTGGCCCAAAACGATTCAGCCGCCGGCGATCCGCAATAGCGGGCCTGGGCGGCCGTGTGGGTCTGACTGTGCAGATTCTACTCTCGCGGGAATGATCGTGTCAAACAGAGCAAGAAGCCGGGGTTGACTGCCGTGCGCGTGAGCTACGGGAGCAAGGGCTTCGGGTCTACAGGACGACCGCCTTTCCGCACCTCGAAGTGGAGATGCGGCCCGGTGGAGAGACCGGTGCTCCCCACATAGGCTATGACCTGCCCCTGGGCCACTGCCTGGTTCTTCTTCACCGCAAGCCGCGAGCCGTGTCCATAGAGAGTCGCCATCCCACCGCCGTGATCGATGACGACGCAGTTCCCATACCCGCCCCAGCGAGCCGCGTGCACCACTATCCCACCCGCGGCGGCGCGGATTGAGGTGCCCGTCGGAGCCGCGATGTCGATCCCCGTGTGCAGCTTGCGCACGCGGTAGATAGGGTGTTTTCGATACCCAAACGGCGACGTGATCCGGCCCTTGAGCGGCCACTGCAGCCCGCCGGTCCAGGCCTTTGCGAGCCGAGCCTGCCCCTCGGGAGTCTCCTGAAGGCGCTGAAGCATACCCTCGATCTCTCGGGAGTTCTGCTCCAGCTCTGCAAGGGCGCGCTCCCAGGCCGCTCGGTCGCGAAGGATCCGCCGTTTCTCCTGCGCAGTGACGCGCCGCTCCGCTGTGGTGCGCCGCTGCTCCGCGGTAACATCCTTCTGGATCCGCTGCAGCTGTTCGCCCCTTCGCCTCAAGTCATCGCGCCGCGTCCGCGCCTCTGTCAGGGAGCTGTCATACTGCGCCAGCAGCTCCGCATCTCTGCCCGCAACTTGCTGGAGGAGGTAGAGGCGGTTCGCGAAGTCCACGAAGCTCGCGGACTGGATGAGCACCTCGACCGGCCTGATCTCACCGCTCTCGTAGATCGCCACCAGGCGATCGGCAACATTCGCCCGGTGCTCGGTCGCCCGCGCATCCGCGGCCTCCGTCTCCCGGGTTGCACGCGTCAGCTCCGCCTGCGTTCGATCGGCACTTCGGCTCGCCTGACGCAGCCGCACCTCGGCGCGCTCGAGCCGCGCGTCCAGCCGGTTGAGCTGGCGGGTCACATAGCGCTGCTTAACCTTGACGCGGCGGAGCTTGCCGCGGACGCGCTCTTGCTCCCGAACGACCTCGTCGAGGCGCTCCGTGAGGGCACTGGCGTCCTGCGGTGCGCGCGCGAGCGCCGCAATCGAAGCTCCCACCGCTGCCGCGCCGAGCACAAAGAACCCCAACACGATCAGGCGTATCCGCCGATCGCCCAACAGCCGCATCATCATACCCCCCACACGCCGGGCCAAAGACCCAGGCAGGCCGCCGGTCGAGAAGCGCACAATCCCCCTCTCCCACGGCTCCTATCTCGCCTATACCACAACTGAACCCCGATTTCCCACTCGGACCGCGCAGTGCGCTCTCTCACTACCATTCCCTTTATTGCTCCGGGCAGGATTCCCCCAGCAGGTGCCGAACTGCCGCTCAGACGCATCGGGGTGAACATGTCCGCACCAAAGACCCCTGTCCTGCCAGAGCTCTATCAGGAGCGACGCGACACGGAGATCGCGGTAGCGGTATTCCGCACGATCTTCCTTCTGCTCGTCGTCTTCTCCCCGCAGTTCATCTACGCACGCGGCGTGCAGGGCGATCTCATCATCGCCGCCGTCATCGTCGCCGCGATCTACAACCTCATCCTGTTCGTACGGCACGTGCAGAACCGCCATGTCCCGCGCGCTATGATCGTCATTGTCGACGCGTTCTTGATATCCCTCGCCATCTTTTTCGCCGGGCAAGACGGGGACCGCTTCTTCGTTCTTTATTTCGCGGTCGTCATCATCTCGGGCTTCTGGTTCCGCGTCGGGACCGCCTTTGCAGTCGGAGCGCTTGCATCCGCGCTCTACGTCGCCGCCGTCATGCGGTCCCCGCTGCCCAAGGGCGTCGCCCGCGTTTCCGTCAGCACGGTGGCCCTCCAGATCACCTTCCTGCTCGTGACCGCCGGCGTCGTCAGCGTCGCGGCAGAGACCCAGCAGCGGGAGCGCGAGGAACTCTCCGCCAGCCGCTACGTGCTACGGCACCACCTCCAGCAGATTCGCGCGGCTCAATACGTAGACGAGCTGCTGCGTCCGAAACGCCTCCCCGAGACTCCGGGGCTCGATGTTGCGTTCCGCTTTCGCCCTGCCGCTCACGGCATATCGGGAGACTACTATGGCGTTATCCCCCTCGGGCAGCGCCGCTGGGGCATCTGCGTCGTTGACGTCTGTGCCAAATACGAGATCGCGCTGCGCTACCTGCCGGGCTTCACCTGGGCGCTTCGCCTCGCGGCCCGCCGCGACGAATCCCCCGGCGGCCTTCTCCGTGAGATCAACCGCGCCGCCGCCGAAGAACTCGACCCCGACGCCTTCATCAGCATGTCATACGCGGTCATCGATCTCGACCGGGGAGAGCTCGTCCAGGCCAACGCCGGCATCGAACCCGGCATCCTCCTGCCGAGCGCCGGGGCGGAAGTCATAGACCTGGGTGGTCATGGCCTCGTGCTCGGGGTCGTTCCCGACGCGACCTACGAAGAGCATCGCTTCGAGCTGCATACCGGCGACACCATAGTGCTGTTCACCGACGGGATAACTGAGAGCACCAATCGAAGCAATGAACCACTTGGCCGCGAAGGGCTCATCAAGCAAGTTCGCGCCAGCGTCCGGGAACCCTCGGCCGAAGCCATGGTAGACCGCGTGTTCCGCTACACCCTCCACTATGCCGAGGGCAGCCGCCACCGGGACGATACGACCATTCTCGTCGTCAGGGTCACCACCCCGGACTTGGGCGGACCTGAGGCGGCCGAGACCGTCTGATACGGATCGGCTCGGGCCGCTTCACGTCTCAATCCCAAACCACCTCCCCGCTGCGCGCCACATCACGCCCTCGGCGTAGCGAAGCCCCTCCCGCCTCGTCCAGTAGCCACCCTCCACCTTCTCCGACACCGCCTTCGCCAGACAGTCCTTGAACGTGAGCGCCGCCCCGTACGTCTCCTCCGCGTGCCAGTTGTCCCCGCCCCACAGCAGCGTATCGGCGCGAAACGCCACCTCGGCATATTCCTGGTAGAACCGCACCGCGGCCGTCGGCGAGATGATCGGCAGCCAGCACGTGTCAACGATCAGGTTCGGCCGCTCCGACGCCATGGCCAGCACATCCTGCGTCCACGGATATCCGGCATGGAACAGGTCGAACACCGTGTCGGGGTTGTTGTCCAGCAGCCACATCAACCGCCACGGGTGCGAGGTCGCCTGGAGCGCCAGCCCGGTGTGAATCTGGAACACCAACCCATACTCCGCTGCCTTCTTCGCCAGCAGGTCAAGAATGAAATCCCCGAACTTCTTCTGCTCGGCCGGGTCCTTCGTCCCGCTGTCGAAGATCCGCTCGGCATCCCTATCGGCAACCGGCTTCACATCTATATCGCGCTCATAGGCCAGTGCCGACTTGATTGCCACCGCGCCCTTCTCGTTGTGGTGGCGGACCCAGAAGTCTACATAAGCGAGATAGTCATCGAAGCTCGATATCTCGTGTCCGAATCTCGCCGCGAACTGGAATGAGTTGTCTCCTCCGTGATCCCGCGCCGCCCGGTCGTACCCGTGCACGAGCATGTGCGACCTCAGCGCCAGATGAAAGCTCGCCTCCTCGTGCAGGTACCCAGGAACCGGCAGCGGATCGACGATCGAGTGCTGGATGCCGGCTCTGCGCAGCACGCTGATCGCCCAGCCCTTGTCCTTGTAGGCGGCCCGCACCTTCTCGGCGATGCCCCCGACCATCTGCTGGTCTAGCTCTCGCTGCTCGGTTCCATATAGCTCCCGCAGGGCACGCACCAGGGACACCGTGTACGCGTTATCGCGCGCCGGCGCCAGCCATCGCAGCAGGCACCCCGGCTCATCCTTGAGCTCCTCATCGTGTGCCAGCCAGGTAACGTAGGAATCGCGAAACAACGCGTAGAGATCCGTCTCCGGTCCGTCCCACGCCTCGCCGTAGTGCTCGTGCGTGTCGATGATCGGAATCTCGTCCAACGCCTTGCGCAGCGACAGGAACTCGTGACCCGTGAACACTCTTGGCTCCTCCTACACCGCGTCTATCCCCCGCTGATACCCCTGGCAAACCGCTCCGTCAGCTCGACCGGCCGCGTGATGGCAGTCCCGATCACGATTGCCCACGCGCCGAGCGCGAAGCACGCTTGCGCCTCTGCGATCGTGTGAATGTGCCCCTCAGCAATCACCGGCACTGCCACAGCACGGATGATCGCCTCCAGCAGATCGAAGTCGGGCGTGTCGCGCTTCGGGCTGTAAGCGGTGTAGCCGCTCATGGTCGTCGCCACAATGTCGGCGCCGGCCTTCTCCGCCGCCATCGCCTCCTGCAGCGTCGCGATGTCGGCCATCACGGGCAGCTTCAGCTCTGACTTGATGCGCCCGACGAGCTCCTCCATCGTGACGCCGCCCGGCCGCGCCCGCGGCGTGCAGTCCAGCGCTATCACCTCAGCGCCCGCCGCCGCGATCCGTTCCGCATCCTCGAACCGCGGAGTGATGTATAGCTCGAACCCCTCCAGATACACCTTGTCGATCCCGATCACCGGCAGCCCGCACATCTGCTTGATGGCACGAATGTCCGGCTCCTTCACGCGAATGCTCACCGCTCCACCAATCTCCGCGGCCTTCGCAAACCGCGCCATCGACTCCGGCTGGAAGAACGGGCTGCCCTGCTCGGCCTGACACGAGACGACGAGCCCGCCTTTGATCTTCTGCACGACATCAGCAACCATCATCTGCTCCTTGTGTGACTGCCCTCGCCGCCGGTCGCCTCACTTCGCCCCTACCTGCGCCGAGGCCGCGTCGAGGTTGGCAAGAACCTTCGAGGTGAGCCGCACTCCCGCCAGCTTGAGCGCCAGCAGGACGGACCCGATCGCCGGCGCGAATCGCGGCTCCGCGAAAATCGCCTTCGGCGCGTGTCGCCTCACCTCCCGTCGGAAGCTCCTTCTGACTTCGGCCGAACCGCGGAGTACGCCGCCCACCATACCGACCTTCACTGCACCGCGGTGTATTCTCAGTCTTCGCGCCACGGCGCCTGCCGCCAGCCCCAGCTCCTGACCCGCCCGGCGGAGTACCGCTCGCGCCGCCGCATCACCCTCCGCCGCCGCTTCCGGCACAAGCGCCGCCAGACCGGCAACATCCGGACGCGATAGCTTCTCCGAATACACCAGGAAGTACAGCTCCCATAGGTCTTCGATCTCCAGGGCCGCCATCAGCTTGCGTCTCAGCAGCGTCGGCTCCCCCCGCCCGTCGTATTGCCGGCAGGCGGCGGCGACCGCGTGCCGTGCGATCCAGAACCCGCTCCCCTCGTCCCCGAGCAGATACCCCCATCCACTCGCGTCCGCCGCCTCGCCCCGTGCATTCTCCCCGTACGTGATAGTCCCCGTCCCGGCTATCACAACTACTCCGGGCTTGCCGGCCGTAACCGAGGCTAGCGCGTTCACTTTGTCGGGCGCCATACGGAAGCGTCTTGCGGCGACCTCTCCCCCAATGGCCCGCGCCTTCCGCTCGTCCTCCGGACCCGGCATCCCAGCGAATGCTCCCTCGAACGTCACGTCCTTCAGCCTCGCGGCCCGCACCGCCTGCCCGACGCTCATCTTCACCGCCCGCCGCGCCCGCGCGATGCCGCCCGGCGCCCAAACGTGATTCGCCGGGCCTCCTCTGCCCAGGCCGCGGAGACGGCCTCCCATATCGCAGATCGCCGCCGTGGTCGAGGTCTGCCCGCCGTCCACGCCCAGCACGAATCGCGACATGTTCTGTCTCCCGGAGCCACTTTCGCCGCGGGGCCGGCGGCCCCCTCGCCATGCCCGTTTGCCGCAATCTCGGCCCCATGCTAAAATGCGCCCACCTCTTTCACCCGCGGCAGGGGGCCGACTGTGGATCGATCGGACAAGTTCTTCCTGTTCTTTCTCGCCATTGCGCTGGTCGCCGGCCTGTTCCTGGCGGTGGGACGGGCCAGCATCGAGCAAGCCAACCGCACCGTTGAGATCGTCATCGACGCCGGCGACGCGCGGCACATGGCGGCCGCCGGCGGCGTCGCCCTCCCCGAGTTCCTTCTGAGGCTGCGCGGCGTCGGTGCGAGCGCGCTCGCCGTGCGCGAGATGACGGTTGGAGAGCTGGCCGACAGCGGTCGCCTGTTCGTCGTGTCTACCCCCGGTCACACCAACATCGTCAGCCAGGACGTGGAGTTGGGCCGCGTCCTGGCGGCGGCTCTTACAGCACGCTTGCCCCATGCGGCAATTGAGGTGGCCGGCCCGCCACCCATCCTCAGCGTCGACCTCGACATGGACCAGCTCGCCGATGTCCCTGTGCTGCTACACCCGGACAACATGCGCGCGGCCCGTGGGGCCGGCATGCGCATTGTCGCTCGATTGCGCAACTTCCCGGCCGTCTCGCCCCTGGCCATAGATGCCGCGGCGGCCGAGGCCAACGCCGTCGGCGCGCGGCTCGTCGTATTCGACAAGCAGGAGGTGCTCGGCTACGACGAGCTCCTCGACGAAACCGCCGCCGCGTTCCGCCGCCACGACCTGCTGTACGGCTTCGTAGAGATGGCGGGCCAGATGGGCGACGGCGGGCTCGCGCGCCGCTTGGCGCCTCGACTGATTCGCGTCCACAGTATCGGCGAGTCCGACATGGTGACCATGACTCCCGCGGTAGCCGTACCTCGCTACCTGCGCGCAGTCCGCGAACGCAACATCCGCGCCTGCTACGTACGCCTGCCGCTGCGCGCCCAGCGCGATCCTGTGGACGGCAGCGTCCGCTATGTAAGCAGGCTGGCCGACTGCCTCGTCGCCCAGGGCTTCTACATCGGGCCTCCAGCTCCGTTCACAGCCCCCGAAGGCTGGCCGCCCACGTGGCTGCGCGCAATCGCGGCGCTCGGCATTCCGGCCGCGCTCCTCCTTCTTGTGCGACGGTTCGCGCCCATGCCTCTCCTGCCCTCACTGGCGCTCTTCGTGGGCACAGGCGCCCTGGGGCTGCTCACGGCTCTGCTCCGCCCGGCGCTGGTCGTCCCGGTCGGAGGTGTGGCCGCGGCCTCCATCCTCCCCTCACTTGGCGTCATCTGGATGCTTCAGGGAGCGCGCAACGGTGGTCGCCGCGCCGGCGCGGCTGAGATTCTTGGCTGCGCGCTCGGCGCCCTCGTCGTCGCCTCCGCGGCCTCCACCATCGGCGCGCTCTTGATTGTCGGGCTCTACTCGCGCGTGGGGCACATCGCCGGAGTGGGCGGCTTCGTCGGGGTCAAGCTCTCCTACCTTGTCCCACTGCTCCTCATCTTCGCTGCGGTCGTCGCGGAGGTCCCGGGGCGGACTGAGCCCCTCGCGCGATGGTGGCAGCGATCGCGCCTGCGCGCGGGCGACTTCTTCACGCAGCGCGTCACTGTCCTCCAGGCGCTCATCATACTCGGAGCGCTGGCCGCACTCGCATTCGCGCTGATGCGCAGCGGCAATCAACCCCCGCTGACCCCCTCCGGCATGGAGCTAAAGGTCCGCAGCATCCTCGAATCCCTGCTCGTCGTCAGACCTCGCACCAAGGAGTTTCTCGTGGGCCACCCAGCGCTCATGCTCGCGGTGGCCCTCGCGCTCAGAGGGAGGCAGAGGTGGCTGCCGATCCTCGCCCTCGCCGCCGGGCTCGGGCAAGTCTCACTCCTGAACACGTTCTGCCACTTCCACACCCCTCTCCATGTCAGCCTGCTGCGCACCGGCCACGGGCTGTGGATCGGCGCCGCTCTCGGCGTCCTCGCCATCCTGGTCTGGCGAGCGCTGTTCGACCGCGCCCGACGGCCTCTCGCCCGATGAGCAGACATCCTCGCGTCCTGGTGTCCGGGTACTACGGCTTCGGCAACGCAGGCGACGAAGCGATACTGGCCGGCCTCATCGCAGGCTTCCGCCAGACCCACCCGGAGGTCAAACTCGTCGTGCTATCGGGCTCCCCTGACGCAACACACGCGGAGCACGGCGTCGCGGCGGTGCCGCGCGGCCCCGCCGCGGCTTACAGACATGCACGACAGTGCGACCTCCTCATCAGCGGCGGGGGCGGGCTGCTCCAGGACGTCACGAGCTGGAGATCTCCCTTGTACTACCTGGGAGTGATTGGGGCTGCGCGCGCCGCGGGCAAACCGGTGGCCTGCATCGGCCAGGGCATAGGCCCGCTCCGGCGGCGCCTCGTGCGGGTCGCCGTCCGTCAGGCGCTAGCGGGTGTGGATCTCCTCGCGGTTCGAGACGCGCACTCCAGCGGCGCGTTGCAGGCACTCGGTCTTGCCCGATCGGTTGAGGTCACAGCGGACCTCGCCTTCTTGATGCCGGCGCCGTCGCCCGAAGAGATCTCCGAAGCACAGAAGAGGGCCGGGCTGCCGTCGCGGGCGGAGCCGCTCGCAGCTATCAGCCTCCGCGCCGCGCCCCGCGCGAAGCCGCAAGAGCTCGCTCGCAACCTGGGCGAGACGCTCGACCACGCGTGTGACCAGATCGGTCTGCACCCTGTGCTCATCCCGATGCAGCGGCCCGATGACCTGGAGTTCGCCGGCCGCGTTGCGGCCAACATGCCCTCCAACCCGCACGTGACCTCGGCCGATCTTTCTGCTCGGGAGCTGCTCGCGCTCGTCTGTGGCTGCAACCTGGTGGTGGCCATGCGACTCCACGCTCTCATCTTCGCCGCCCTCGGAGCAGTGCCCCCGGTGGCCGTCTCGTACGATCCGAAGGTCAATGCCCTGATGGGTCAACTCGGGCTCGACACTGCAACATCGACACAGCGGTTCGAGCCGGATGCCCTGGCCGAGGCCGTGCGCACTTGCTGGCAGGCGCGCGCGGAGGTCTCTTACCACCTCCGCGCCCGGCTTCCCAAGCTGCGTGCGGCCGCCGCCCGAAACGTCGAGCTGGCGAGCAGCCTTCTCCGGGCCGGCTCCTGAGCCTCCGCGCCACTTGAGCAGAAATCCCTGAGAAACTCTCCGAGGCGAGAACTCTTCGCCCACGATTCGCGTCTAATACTCTGCATGTTTCCTGTGAAATGTGCCCTCAAGGCGAGCGAGGGAGAGGGGCGGAAAAACAAGGATTTCGGGGCACTCCCGCCACTGGACCTGTCGGCCGGGCCTCGGGCTCCTCTCCCTTCGCTCTATCCGAGACCGGCGAGCGGAATCCCCCGGAACCACGGCCGCAGCCGTCACCGCCTGCGATACCGGCCGCCGTGTCGGAGGACGGCGGCAGTCCCCACCTCGTTCTCTGTCTCGGTGGTGCCCATAGCATTACAGAACAAACACGCGCCGCCCGCTCTAGGGCCGAAGGGCCGCCACCCCGGCTTGCTGTCGGGGGAGCTAGCGGCTGTCGAGGCCCAGCATACTGCCATTCTGAACGAGCGCGAAGCGCGACCCGAAGAATCTTCCTGTTCCGTTGCTGGTATCACGGGAGTGGTGACCAAGAAGAGGTGTAGGAGGCGGGCCTCGCCTGCGCGGAACGCGGGCGAGTCTTGAGGATGACTCCGGCCTGCCCTCGCAGAACAGGGCTGCGTGCGCAGAATCAGCATGACACTGGTAACCGTCGTACTGTTGGCGCTCGCGAGCGGTGCGCCCGCTCGCGCGGAGTCGACTGCGTTCTCG
>Ga0114922_10001693_pt1 | contig 20853 bp, 15 predicted proteins | sample AartaG_FD_100975 | JGI IMG/M metagenome (GOLD analysis project Ga0114922, IMG submission 100975) | Deep subsurface microbial communities from Aarhus Bay to uncover new lineages of life (NeLLi) - Aarhus_00045 metaG | ecosystem: Environmental > Aquatic > Marine > Oceanic > Sediment | place...
TCATCAGCTAAGATTTCCTGATACCATTTTACGACCTGTCGGCGTTTGGCTTTGATCTGGTCTATTCTCGACAGTTGCACAATTCCGAGCGCACAATTTATGTCGCTGAGCCGGAAGTTATAACCCAGCCTGTCATGGCCCAGCCAACTGCTGTCCTTACCTCTTCCCTGATTGCGGAGCGAAACGCACATATCCGCCAGATAATCATCGTCAGTCAAGATCATACCGCCTTCGCCGGTGGTTATCTGCTTGTTGGGATAGAAGCCGAATACACTCATCGTTCCGAATGTTCCGACCTTTTTTCCGTTCAATGCAGAACCGAGGGCTTCACAACTGTCTTCGATTACCGGCAGATTGTGTTTCTGAGCGATTTCGCAAAGCCTGTCAAGACCGGCGGGATTGCCGAAAACCTCCACGGGCAGAATGGCTTTTGTCTTTTCGGTAATGGCGGCTTCGATATTAGCAGGGTCGATATTCAAACTTACCGGGTCAATATCAACAAAGACCGGCCTGGCCCCGGCCATCATAACAGTCGTTGCGGAGGCAATGAAAGTAAAGGGCGTAGTAATAACTTCATCGCCCGGAGCAATTCCCAGTGCCAACATAGAGACAAACAGGCCGCTGGTTCCGCTATTGACGGCGACAGCCCGCTTTGTGCCAATGTACTTAGCGAAGGCCTGCTCGAATTCCGCCAGTTTAGGGCCGAGCGAAAGGTTGGGACTGCGAAGCACTTCACAGACCGCCTCGATTTCTCTGGCGGTGATGTCCGGTCGAGACAAATATATCTGCATAACAAAATCTCCTTGGCGAAATTGTACTGCCATTAGCCGATAAATCAAAGCCATTTTACCGATTTGCGATCTTCGATTGTCAATCGGCTAATGGATTTATGGGACGTAGTGCTAATGAGATAATTGTTTATTTGCCCCCGCTGCTTCGCTTTTGGGAAGCAAAACGGTGGGGGCTTGAAAATTACATTTTGTATGTTAAACATCCTTCGATTTAAAACCGAATAAAGATACGGTTTGAGTATATAGTGGCGGGAATCTGGAAATGGCAAAAGGCAAAAACGTACTGACGACAGGCGATGTAGCCAAGATTTGTAACGTCGCACCTCGCACAGTCTCGAAATGGTTTGACAACGGGCAACTGAAGGGCTATCGCATACCCGGCAGCAAGGACCGTCGAATACCCGTCAGCGAACTGATTCGCTTTATGAAAATACATAATATGCCTACCACGGCCCTTCCGGTCGGCAAGATCCGGGTACTTATAGCAGACAGCAACGACAAAACTGCATCAGCATTGGCCGATATTTTGCAAAACGAGGCAGACTATGAAGTCCAAACCGTCCAGAGCAATTTTGGGACAGGCGCAGTCGTTCAGAAATTTGCACCACATGTTTTGCTGGTAAGCCTTTTGGCTGAGGGCATAGATGCGATGAGCATTTGTAAGTGCATTCGTACTAATGAGGATTTGCGGACTATTAAGATTATAGCGCTAGTGAACCAGTTAAGCGATTCTGAGTCGGAGGCCCTGCTGCAGAAGGGCTTTGATGGTTATGTACCTTACTCTGCAGATGGCATTGAGGTCATCAAGAGGATTGAAGAAGCGACTGCGATTATCTATTAGACTGTCATTTTTTAGTAATCCTTGAAATTTCTCATCCATTGGGGCCAATCAGAGGACTGGACATTGCCGGCTACGGTCCATGGGCCTGCTGTGTCAAAGTTACGATGCCACTTCAGCGTCCACATCTCCTTAAGTCCTACCCTTCTGACTGAGAAGTCCAGAAAAACGCTGTTTACAGAGGCGTCGTGCCGGTTGATGCAGTAATGCCCCATTCTATTTCCCACTCCCCAAACCGGTGGTATATCCATATATTCCGGTGGTGGGTCGGTGTTAGCGGGACCACCATGAGGGTGGGAGGCATCTAAAAGCACTGGTATGTTACCCGCTCCGTTAACATTGGGAGTCCTCCAGAAGTTTTCGACCGGACGTTGAGCAATTGCCGTTCTTTCCGGTGCCGGATTATAAACCCAGTCATTTATCCCGTAGCTGCCGTCATCACCGTGCCAGCTCCAGGCCTTAAATCGAAGCGGCCTTTCCTCCTGTTCTATTTTTGCGGCCATTGGGCAGAGGCGCAGCTTAGGGTCCCTGTAGAGCGGGCGCAGCGCTTTTATCCACATAAACCCCTCAATATTATACCCAAGACTCCTCATAAACTTGCCATCGTTATCATCGGCATACATTGAAAAGATAACGCCCCATTGTTTCAGTTTTGCCTGGCAGGCAACCAGTCGTGCCTGTTTTTTTACACGTTGTAGTGCCGGCATCAATATCGCCATCAGCAGCGCAATAATGGCAATTACCACCAGAAGTTCTATTAGTGTGAATCCATCTTTTCTGTGCATAATGATGCCTTTCTTTTTCTGGACCCGAAAGAAGTCTTTTCGAAAAGCGCTGACCAGCAAGAAAGCCCAGCCCCGAGAGATTGGCTTTTTTATGCAGCAGTTATTTTGTTAGTAATCTTTGTAACGTCTCAGCCATATTGGCCAGTCTTCGGGCCGGGCGCCGCCTGCTTTCGTCCACGGACCGGTTGTGACATACGCACGATGCCACTTCAGCGTCCACAACTCCTTGAGCCCTACATTTCTGGCGGACCAGTCCATAAAGAACATATTAGCAACCCCGTTGTGCCGGTCGATGCAGAAATGGTTCATTTCCCCCGATGTGCCCCTGTCGCCTATCCCGAAAGCATCCATATGCGAAGCCGGCTGGTCTGTGTCCCGTGGCCAGGCGTCATGCCATGTGGCGTCGCCGAACACCGGTATCTTATTTGTACTAACTGGTCTGCCAGCGGGAGTCCGAGTCCCAGGTACTACAGTTGTATTGTTCTGGGTATTTTTCCAGAACCATTCTTCCAGACGGGAGCCACGGTCTCCGTGCATGTAGTTAGTCCAGGAGTTTATGCTATAGCTGAATGTGTATAAGTAGGACCCACCTCCGGGCGTGGCAACATTTCGCTGGGCGGCCTTAAATGTACCCCAGTCAGCCGAACTTTCCATAACTCTGGTTGCTGTCGGGCATAAAAGCATATTCCAGTTATCCTTGTAGTATGGCCGCAGTGCATTCGGCCACAATGTCGTCTCATTATCGCCCCAGCCTTCATTGAAATAGCCGTCATAGTCATCTGTGTAGAACTTGAACATAAGGCTCCATTGTCTCAGTCTCGCCTGGCAGGAAACCGACTGTGCCTGTTCCTTCACCCGTGCCAGCGCGGGCATCAATATCGCCATCAACAGGGCAATAATAGCTATCACGACCAAAAGTTCTATCAAGGTGAAGCCCATTAGTCCTAAGGACTCCGCCGCAAGGCGTCCCTTACGGGACTTTCGGAGAAATCTTTTACCCGCCCCATTAGAAATTTTTATTTCTAACGGGGTAAATTCTCTTCGGCTCCTCATCATGATAATATTCCTTGCTGCTGTTAAGAAGGATTTTTGAAAAATCCTACTTGCTTTTAATTATTCTACTATATAACCGGCCCTAATTCAAGCGATAAACAGGCATTTTATGCTGCAGTATTTATTATTTCGTTTTCTTTTGCAGCACCCTGGTTAGCAGTTTTTCTATTGGAGCTTTTCTGGAAGGCTGCCGGCATTGGGCAAAAAATTGTTAAATTAAAGGGTTATGCTATAATTGTACTGCATAAACCTATGATGAGCAGTGCATCGAACGACATAGGCATTACGCAATACGAAATTATGACGTTTTTGCCGGCTAATATCGGTTCATTTAGTAAGCCCGTTCGGCAGTTGTGGGACGATATGAATCCCTGCATACTCTGTCCGCGCAGGTGCAAAGTAAATCGCGGAAAGGGTGAAATCGGCTTTTGCGGGATTGGAGAGATGCCGGTGGTCAGCTCTGTGGGTCCCCATTTCGGCGAGGAAAGTGTCCTTGTCGGCAGTGGGGGGTCGGGGACTATATTTTTTGCCGGCTGTAACTTAGGCTGTGTTTTCTGCCAGAACTTCGATATCAGCCATCATCGGCACGGGCGGGAAGTTACGATTGAGCGATTGGCTCAATCTATGCTCGAATTGCAGGATTACGGATGCAGCAATATTAATTTCGTTACTCCTACACACGTTATACCGGCTATCACGGCTGCTATTGAATTGGCCAGGAAGGACGGCCTGAAACTACCGACAGTTTATAATACGGGCGGGTATGATTCGGTTGAGACGCTCAAACTGCTCGAAGGATTCGTGGATATTTATATGCCGGATATGAAGTATTCGGATTCCGAGGTCGCTGAAGAACTTTCCGCTGCGCCGGATTATCCGGAAGTAAATCTCGCTGCTATTCAAGAAATGTACCGCCAGGTTGGCGACCTTAAGGTAAAAAACGGCTTAGCCACCCGCGGGCTTTTGGTCAGACATCTTGTTCTGCCGGAGAATTTAGCCGGCAGCTTTGAGGTTATGGACTTTTTAGCAGAGCAGATTAGCACTTCAACTACCATTAACGTAATGGACCAGTACCGACCCTGCTACCAGGCCTCCTCACATCCCAAAATAAACCGCAGGCCAACTCCCGAAGAAATCGAATCCGTCCGCCGATACGCAATCGAAAAAAGCCTGAACGTCCTTACCTGACATAATATTATGAGAGAAAACACCCCCAAACAAGCCTTCGACCTTGCTCAGGCCATGGTTTGAAGGTGCCACACAGTATATTATTCACCTATTTCTGCGGATGGGTAACACCCCCAAACTTCGTTTGGGGGTGTTCTTACTGAAATTGCTGTTTTAATTGCTTTGCGTTTTTTATGGCGTGGGCGTGGGCATCGTTGTTGAAATAGACGTAGATGCTGCGGGCTTGTTTGGATTGCTGTTTGAGCCATTTGGCCCAGTTCTGTAATGCGGATTTTGAATAGCTGCCTGAGTATCTGCCGGTTGTGCCGTGGAAACGAATGTAGATTGTGTTGGATGTGACGATGCGAGGCGATTCTTTGTCGGGCATATCGTGGATGCAAAAGCCGACCTTCAATTTTTTGAGTAAGTCAAAGGTATCATCGGAGTACCAGCTATTGTGCCTGAATTCAAAGACGGCAAGGGGCTTATATGGAAGTAGCCTGATAAAGGTTTTGAGCAGGTCGAGGTCCTGGTGCAGGCTCGGTGGGAGCTGATATAAAACAGGGCCGAGCTTGCTTTTCAATAAGCCGATTCTTTCGAAGAAGCGTTCCAGCGGTTCGGAGACATCCTTTAGTCTCTTGATATGAGTTATGTACCGGTTGGCCTTTACGGCGTAGAGAAAACCTTTGGGGGCGAGTTTGTGCCATCTCTTTATAGATTGTTCTTTCGGCAGGTGGTAGAAGGTGTTATTGATTTCTACGGTGTCGAAATGCTGTGCGTAGTGCTCGAACCATTTGCTCTTCGGCAAACCGGCGGGATAGAACAGTTCCTTCCAGTGGTTATAATACCATCCCGAGGTGCCTATTCGAATATCACAATCAGCTTTGCTCATAGCGGATATTTTAACACTTTGAAGCTCAGAGAAAACGGTTATAATCAACCTTATGAAAAACGCCATCCTTAGAGAGCTTTTTGATGAAATGGCCGATGTTATGGAGATACTCGGCGAGGACCGTTTCCGTATCAACAGCTATCGAAAGGTCGGGCGGGTTATTGGCGATATGCCGACCGACGTCGAGACGCTGCTGGCAACGGGCCAATTAGCAAAGACACCCGGTATCGGAAAATCAAGTCTTGCCAAAATCGAAGAATTTGTAAAGACCGGCACGATAACCGCCCACCGTCAGTTGCTCAAAAAAATCCCGCCGAAGCTATTGGAATTGCTCAGGGTACCCGGTATGGGGCCGAAGGGCGTAAAAGCAGTTTATGAAAAACTAAATGTAACGAGCATTGCTAAGCTAAAAGGCGCAATTAAGAGCGGGTCCCTCGCTCAACTGCCCGGCTTTGGCGATAAAAAGGCGGCGGCAATCACAAGAGGCATCGAATTTTTGGAGAAATCGACAGGCCGAATACGCCTCGACCAGGCCTTAGAAGCGGCGGAACTGGTCAAGATATTCCTACAAGGGCTATCCGGCATAAAGATAATCCAGACCGCGGGTTCATTGCGACGATGGGCCGAAACTATCGGCGATGTTGACATACTCGTTGTAAGCCAAAAAGGTAAGCAAATCGTGCAGTCATTTACCAATGCAGGGTTTGTCCAGGAAGTTCTCGCAGCCGGGCCGACAAAAGGCTCGGCGATTATCGAAACTGCAACCTGTCCCGTCCACGTCGATGTCCGCGTAGTTCCGCAGGAGAGTTTCGGAGCTGCGGCGCAATACTTCACCGGCTCAAAAGAGCATAACGTGCGCTTGAGAGAAATCGGCATCAAGGCTAAGTTGAAGCTGAATGAATACGGTCTGTTCAAGGCAGATAAGATGATTGCAGGGCTGGTCGAAGAAGAAATCTATCAAAAGCTCGGACTTGATTATATCGAGCCACTGCTTCGCGAAGACCGTGGTGAGGTTGAGGCTGCAAAAAACAATTCTCTGCCTGAGTTGATTGAGCTGGGGGACGTCAAAGGCGACTTCCACGTCCATACAAATGCATCCGACGGGGACTGCGATATATCTGAAATTGCCCGGGCCGCGAAAGACGCAGGTTACAAATATATTTGTATAACGGACCACTCACGGTCGTCGGCAATTGCCAATGGCCTGTCAGCCGAACGATTAGCTCAGCAAATCAAGCAAATCCGCAAGCTCAACGAAAAACTAAAGGGCATAACCATCCTGGCCGGGAGCGAAGTTGACATCCTGGCCAATGGGTCATTGGATTTCGATGATAAATTACTCGCTGAGCTGGATTTTGTAATAGCTGCGATACATTCGGGCCTGGCCAGCCCACGTGAAAGGGTAACAACCCGCACGTTAAAGGCAATGGATAATCCGTATGTCAACTGCATTGCTCACCCGACAGGCAGACTCCTCGGCCAGAGGGAGGCAATGGACCTCGACATTGCCGGCGTAATCAAGCATGCCGCTGCAACCCACACCGCCTTTGAGGTCAATGCAAATCCGTGGCGTCTGGACCTCAAGGATACTCATTGCAGGATGGCAATCGAGGCGGGTGTTAAGCTGGTCATCGGAACCGATGCGCATAGCATTGCCGGCCTCGGCTTGATGGGCTTTGGTGTGGCCACCGCCGCCCGAGGCTGGGCAATGAAGGCCGATGTGCTTAATACCCTTTCGGCTGCTAAAATCAAAAGCTGGGTCAAAAGCAAAAGACCCAAGTAAAGTCAACACCGGTCAGGGCTGGTTTTATGCACTCTGTACTTTCAAGCGGTTATCACTTTAATACGTTTGCCGCCACGAGCAGCCGGTGAAAAAAATTTGAAAAAATCGTCAAAAAAGCCTTTACAAAAGTACAAAGTTAGTGGTATGATTAATAGCGTCGAGATAGGCAGGCTAAATCCATAATATTTATGCGTGCCAACATAATTCATACGTTTGTTATTTCATACCAGTCCTGCCTTTAACAGATAAGAGGTTTCCGTCATGCGAAAAGTGAAAGGATTTACGTTAATAGAGCTTTTGATGGTGATTTCCATCATAGCCTTGCTACTGGCGATACTGCTCCCGACAACTCAACGAGTCCGAAGGCAGAGTAAAGCCGTTGCGTGTCAGTCCAACCTGCGCCAGTGGGGGATTGTCTTCGGCATGTACGCCGGCGACAACAATGGAAGATTTCCCGATCACTTTCCAAGGGGTGCTGGCGCCTACATATGGCCGGAACACGCTCGCAACTACTATGCGGACTGCAATGATTTGCTCTTGTGCCCCATGGCGACTCGGCGGCGGATCAGACCGGACGACCCTCTCCGGACATCGAGTTCTACTACGTTAAGGATTGCAGGCGGCAGGTCAACCGTATGGGAGTACCGGTTCGACTCGGGGCCGTTGAAAGTGTATTTTTCCGGTAGCTATGGCATAAACCGGGGGGCACCCCGGTCTATGATAAACTGTCCGCACCCGGGTCTGGTCCGGAACAGCATGCCGGTTCTGCTTGACTGTGTCTATATGGACGCCAGGCCGTGGTCGTTCGATAGCCCTCCTGAATATGAAGGCCAGATCGACAGGCCCTGCAAAATGAAGTACTTCTGCATCAATCGGCATGACGGCGGGATTAACGCCATCTTCTTGGATTTTTCCGTACGGAGGGTCGGACTCAAAGAACTATGGACGCTCCAATGGCATCCGGGGTACAATGCACGAATGAGCTCTCACGGTCCCTGGACCATAGCCGGCGGCGTCCAGCCCGAAGACTGGCCTCAGTGGATGAGAAGTTTCAAGGACTACTGAGGACCATCACAAAGAAAGCCGGATGCCGGGAATATACAAATTGGTAAACAGAATCGACGCAGGATTAGCTTGTTGCGTGTTTTCCCTTGCGGAAGTAGTATGTGCTTAATACCCTTTCGGCTGCTAAAATCAAAAGCTGGGTCAAAAGCAAAAGACCTAAGTAACATTAAGCTCAGTTGCGGCCGATTTTATGCACTCTGTACTTTCAAGCGGTTATCACGTTAATACGTTTGCCGCTACAGGCGTGGCACGGGCTTCCAGCCCGTGAAAACACGGCCAAGATGGCCGTGCCACAAAAAAATTAAAAAAACAGCAAAAAGACCTTGCAAAAGTACAACATTAGAGGTATAATCAAAAAAAATTGAGATAGGCAGGCTAAAATCCATTATATTTGTGCGTGCCATCATAATTCATACGCTTGTTATTTCATACCAGTCCTGCCTTTAACAGATAAGAGGTTTTCCTTTTGTAGCAACGTCGTTGTGCTTTCTCTGGATTGTTCCTGAGGAAAGCCGGATTATGTGCAATAGGGACTTTGGTAGGTGTTTGCATTGGTCGAATCTACAGCATTTTGACCAGGCGAAGACAAGCGTTGCGCCAAAACACCATTGTTTCTATACCCGGAGAAGTCTCTTACGAAACGATTCGCCTGATAATGGAAGTATGCTGTGGTTGTGTAGGCTGCAGTGTCATCATATTTTAACAATTTTTTGAAAGGGTAGTAAAATGAGAGAGAAAACAAATCTTGTAACATGGCCGGCATGCGTGCTGTTTCTACTGGTGGCGGTATGCACGGCTGCGGCAGACGAGGTCATCTATGTTGATGCCGATGCCGACGGTTTTAATGTCGGTATAAGCTGGGAGCATGCCATCAACTCTCTGCAGGATGCTTTATTGCTTGCCTATTTTTCGGAGAAGCCGGTGGAAATACGCGTTGCTCAAGGTATTTATACGCCCGATAGAGGAATTGGTATCATGCCGGGGGATCGTGAGGCTTCGTTTCAACTCATAAACGGTGTGACTATTAAAGGTGGCTATGCTGCAAACTTAAGCGGCCGCCGGGGGGAGCCTGTTGTCCGGGATATCAACCAATACAAAAGCATTCTGAGTGGCGACCTTAATGCCGACGATGGCCCAGAGTTAACCAATGTCGAGGAGAACAGCTATCACGTCGTAACATCCAGCGAAAACGACGCAACAGCCGTGTTGGATGGTTTCACTATCACCGGCAGCGGTATCGCCGGCGGCCGTGCAGTACCTTACAACCATAGCGGCGGAATGTACAACGATAGTAGCAGTCCGACGCTGATTGATTGTACATTCAATGCGAACCTGGCAGCCGAAATTGGAGGCGGGATGTACAACAATAGCAGCAATCCGGTGTTGCTCAATTGTATATTCAGCGAAAATGATGCGCCGGAAGGCGGTAGTGGTATGTACAACGAAAATAGTAGTCCGACGCTTGCCAATTGCAGGTTTTTCGGGAACAGGGTAGGCGGCGTTGGCGCCGGGATGTACAACTTTAACAGTAATCCGGTACTGCTCAACTGTATATTTATCGGGAACACAGCAGGTAGGAGTGGTGGGGGGATGTACAACGACCATAGTAGTCCGACGCTGACCAATTGCACATTCACCGAGAATTCGGGAGAGGGTGATGGCGGCGGTGGAATGTACAACGAAGAAAGTAGTCCAATGTTGGCTGACTGCGCTTTTAGCGGGAACTCGACAACGGGAAGTGGAGGCGGGATGTACAACGACAGCAGCAATCCGGCGCTGCTCAACTGCAAATTTACCGGCAATTCAGCAGAAGATAATGGCGGCGGGATAGACAACAATATGAGCTTCCCAACGCTGACAAATTGCACATTCACCGGGAACTCAGCATTCTACGGCGGCGCAATCCACTGCTTTGATTCCGCCGCTCTGATTATTAATAACACAATCCTAAATAATTTGGCCACAGGCCGCCGGGCTGTCAGCCGGGGTGGTGGAATTTATTGCAGTGGGTCCTCGCCAACAGTAGTCAATACTATCCTCTGGAATAACAGTCCAGACGAGATCTATGAACAAAGAGGGGGACGAGAAGGATGGATTTCGAGTTCAATCACAATTACCTATAGTGATGTAAAGGGTAGTTTTCCGGGGGAAGGCAATATTGATTTGGATCCTCTGTTCGCAGATCCTGAGAATGGAGACTATCATTTAAAATCTCAGGCGGGTCGATGGGACCCGGCCAGCGAAAGCTGGGTCATAGACGGTACAAGCAGCCCGTGCATCGACGCGGGCAATCCGAACTACCCGGTTGGTCTTGAGCGTTTCCCCAATGACGGACGAATCAATATGGGTGCCTATGGCGGTACGCCAGAAGCCAGCCTGTCACCCGGACAAATATTATTTTTGCCTGGTCAGGCTTCCAATCCCACCCCTGCCGATGGGGCCGTCGATGTAGATGTAGAAACAGTTTTGAAATGGGCGGCCGGCTTAAGTGCCGTCTCACATAATGTGTACTTCGGACCCAGTGTTAATGATATGATGCTTGTATCACTTCATCAGACTAGAACGGAATTCGAGCTCGAAATATTGGATTATGGATTCACTTACTACTGGCGTATAGATGAGGTCAATCGAGAGGGTGAAGTGATAACCGGTGTAGTCTGGACATTTACTACAGTACCTCCACCAGCGCCGCCTAAAGGCAGGGGCTGTTTTCTTGCTGATACGCCCGTGTGGGTGGATAGGGCACTTGTGCAAATCTCGAAAGTTGTCGCAGGCCAGACAATTGGTAAAGTCACCTGTCTGGCAAACACATCCATGCAAATCGAAAAACTTGAAGAGCACGAGGGAACGTTCGTATGTTATGACGTTTTACTTGAGAGTGGAAATTGCATCAGCGTTGCTGATTGTCACTATTTCCTGACAGAATCCGGGCGATGGGTAGCACTGCAAAATCTAAAAACAGGGACGAAACTTCAAACAGCAAAAGGCTCGATAGGGATTATAAGCGTAAACAAGAGACCAATGCCTTATGTTGGGAAGATTTATAATCTCAAAGTCGAAGGCTCAGACCGGTACAAGGTAGGTAAAGATGCGGTTATAGTTCGTGATTACTAAGCTTATCATTATGCCCTTTCATTGGCTGGAAGAAAAACAGCTTAACAGCGAGTACATCAGCCATAACTGATAATGTCGGTTTGGAAGAACTTTCTTCGAGAAAGAAGGGAAGCTGTCATGCGCAAGCCAAAAGGCTTTACGTTAATAGAGCTTTTGATGGTTATTTCCATCGTTGTGCTATTGATGGCGATATTGCTGCCGGCCCTGCAGCGCGTCAGAAGACAGGCCAAAGCCGTGGCGTGTCAATCGAACCTGCGACAGTGGGGAGTCATCTTCTCCATGTACACCAACGACAACCGCGGGACTCTGCCTACTCACGTGGGGATCGGGCCACTCGTGTGGCCTGAAGAGCTTCGTACCTACTCTTCGGACAACAATGATTTGCTATTGTGTCCTACGGCGAGCCGTTGCAATATCAGGCCGGATAACCCTTACCCGATATCGGATTCGTCAACCGATATAAGGGCCGTAGGCAGCAAGTCAACAGCGTGGGAGTACCGGTTCACGGTAGGGCAAGTAGTGAAAGTGCATTTTTCGGGTAGCTACGGCGTAAACAAAAGTTTACACAGTTATTACTATTCCATAGACTCTCTGCGCCCGCATTCAGTCCGAAACAACATACCGGTTCTGCTTGACTGTGTCTATACGCACGCACGGCCGATGGAACGCAACAACCCGCCCGAATACGAAGGCCAAATCGACCGGTACGAAGGTATGAAGTACTTCTGTATCAACCGGCACGATGGTGGGGTCAACAGCCTCTTCCTGGACTGGTCGGTACGCAAGGTTGGGCTCAAAGAGCTCTGGACGCTTCAATGGGGTCCCTTTTCCAGAGCGGCTGTGATTGCCCACAGTCCCTGGACCAAAGCCGGTGGCGTCCAGCCCGAAGACTGGCCTCAGTGGATGAGAAGTTTCAAGGACTACTGAGGACCATCACAAAGAAGGCCGGATGCCGGGAATGGACAAATTGGTAAACAGAATCGACACAGGATTACCTTGTTGCGTGTTTTCCCTTGCGGAAGTAGTATGTGCTCCATAGCCTGGTTTTGGGATTGTTTCCCGAGCCAAATTTGGATTTCATATTTATGCCGTCTGCGTCAGTCAAAATTCTGTTAACTGGTTTGCCGGGTTGTGGCAAAACGACCGCAGTAATGAAGATTATAGATACTTTAGGGTGCGAAAAGGTGGCGGGTTTTTATACACGGGAGATTCGCGAAAATAATATTCGCAAAGGTTTTAGCTGGAAGCGCCTCGATGGTGCCGATGGGACACTTGCTCATATCAATATCAAAGGGCCGTTGAGAGTGGGCAAATATGGTGTGGATGTTGCGGGCTTTGAAGAATTAGTGGTGCCGATTTTGGATATTGAGCGAGTTGCTGCTGAGTTATTTATCATTGACGAGATTGGGAAGATGGAATGTCTGTCCGGGAAGTTTGTTACTGCGGTACGCCGACTCTTTGCATCTGAGAAGTCGGTATTAGCCACTGTGGCGCAGAAAGGCGCCGGCCTTATTTCTGAAGTGAAAAATTATCCCAACACCGAAATATTTAATCTGACCCGTGCCGGTCGTGATAAAACAATATCTGAAATTCTGCAAATTCTGTCATTTCTGAAAAGAGCTTCGTGATGGATTGTCAAGGTAAGGGCCAAAATCCTGCGGAGAGTACTTTCAACACAGTGCCGAGACCAGGACATTGCCGCAGAACCCTGAATTTGACAGTAAAGGTTTGAGAATGCAAATTCTTTGCCCCGTTAAGTAAGCCCCTACAATTCTAATGTTCCGGTTTTACAATATTCCGTAAAATCTGAACCGCTTTAAGGAAAAGACTTGCTATATTGTGCTACAAAGATTACAGTTTTGCGAAGTATTATTTCCGGCAAGGCAAGTATGAGGCAGGGTGGCCGATAGGTCAGGAATTGCGAACCCGTTAATAGGAAAGAGTTATGCAAAATTGAGGTTAGGCATATATTATTTAAGAAAATCATGTTTTTGGTTTTCTTGAATAATCAACTAACTGTCTATTATACAACGAGGTACTGTTTGGAAAGGAAAAAATAGAAGACAATTTTTTCTTTCCAAAGTATGCCTAACCTCGATTTTGCAGAATTCATCTTAACAGGAGCTAAAGGAGAAATGCAAACCGAGCTTGAATATCGAACCTTAATCGACCTTTTTAATGAGTCCCTTAGTAAAATCAAACCTTTAGATAAAGAATGCCTGGAAGTAATTAGAACAGAACGCAGTGAAAAGCTCACCTTCGAACAATTACAAACAAGGGCACGAGATTTTGCTTTATGGCTTATTCGAGATAGAGACATCCACGTAAAAGACAAAGTAACAGTATTGGGCAAAAACCGTGCGGACTGGGATGTGGCTTTCTGGGGGACTATCTTAGCAGGTGCCGTGCCGGTATTGATTGACCCGGAAAGGCCGGTTGAAGGGGTACAAAATCATGTGCTGAATACCGATGCACGCCTAATCATTATGGCTGACGATTATCAGGATGCCGCTTCCCGGCAGGAATTAAAAGAGTGGGCCTCCGGTCGAAACATAACTCTGATTGAAATGACCGTTTATGAAAAGACAAATGCGGATGATGCCGAGGCAAGTGAAATCCGTAGAAAAATAAAAGCTGATGACACGGCTGTAATTTTGTGCACTTCCGGCACAACCGGCGACCCGCGGGAAGTTGAGCTGACCGGCGCCAATCTTATTGCTAATATTCAGGGTTCCGTGGAGAAGATAAAATTAACTCACGAAGATACGCTCGGACATATCTTGCCCCCTCATCACTCTATGGGTCTTACAGTTGGCAAACTGCTGCCTTTCTGGGTCGGTGCAACTAATATTTACACCAACAAATATCGCAGGATATCCGAATTTATCAGAGATAAGAACATAACCATTTTCATTGGAATACCCGCTCTTTTTACGGTTCTGGCCAAAAAGATTGAAGAAAGCCTCACAAAGCAGAAAGAAGAAAAACCGTTTGTTAAATTGTTTGACCGTTACCTGCCGAAAATAGTTGGAAAAAGAATCATAAAAAAGCAGGGCTGGGGCAAACTTCGATTTTTCTTATCAGGAGCAGCCCCAATGCCTCGGTGGGTTCTGGAAGTGTTCTGGAGAAGGGGTTTATTACTGTACGAGGGCTATGGCACTACGGAAAACTCGCCTGTTTACGGCTTCAACGACAATCCCGGAAAATTGGGCTCTGTTGGTAAACCCATCACCACTCTGCTGGTAAAGATTTTCAACGAAGAAGGGCAAAGTCTCCAACCCGGTGAAAAGGGCGAGATTGCCCTCGGCGGTCCTTGTATTATGAAGGGCTACTACAAGAATCCCAGAGCAACTCGGGCGGTTATCACAACAGACGATAAAGGCATCCGGTGGCTGCATACCGGCGATTTGGGCTACCTGGACAGAGATGGAAACCTTTTCATTGCCGGCCGGAGGAAATACCTGATTGTGCTGCCGGGCGGCAAAAACGTTAACCCTGAGCTGGTTGAATCAGCCCTTTCGCAGGCTCAGTATGTAAGAGAGGTATTGGTGGTTCCCAATTTCCGAAAAGACTCAGTCGGCATAGTACGGGAGACTGTCGGGGCAATTGTACGGCCGGACTGGGACGTGATAGAGACCCATGCCAGTTTTTCTTACTCTGATTTGGTAAAACGACCACAGGTCCTCAAAACCCTCGTTTGGCAAAGCATCAATGAATGTCAGAAAAAAAGCAGACAGTTGTCCCATTTTGAAAAGGTATCGTCACAGCATCTTGAAATAAGGATAGAGGAATTTCAGAAAACCTCTACCGGAAAGATTAAACGAGAAGTTTATATGAGGGTATGATATTAATATCCCATTCAGGGAATGGGTAGTAGTTAACTTTGTCTCTTTTAGGAGGTTCTGTAATGCAACGTTATTTTTCCCGTCGAAAGTTTCTAAAGACCGCTGCGGCCGGCAGCGCCGCCCTGGCGATGTCCGCATCGAGCTACTCCCGCGTCGTCGGCGCCAACGATAGAATATCAATCGGCGTTATAGGCTGTGGCGGTCGTGGTCTCGGTGCTCATATGCCGGGTGTGCACAAACACGCCGAGAGCGAGAACATCGAAATCACGGCTGTGTGCGACCCCTGGCGGCTTCGTCGGGAAGCCGCCGCCGCTAAGGCCAAAGAATGGTACGGACGCAGCGCCCGTCAGTTCTCATCATATCGCGATTTGGTGGCCCTTAAAGATGTGGATGCCGTTATGGTCGCTTCGTGCGACCACCAGCACACCACACACCTCAAAGTCGCCGCCGAGGCCGGTAAAGATGCCTACTGCGAAAAGCCGCTGGCGAAGAAGCTTGATAGGCTCCGGAATGCCTGCGATGCTGTGAAAAAGGCTAAAATCGTTGTTCAGATTGGAACGCAGTTACGGAGCCTTCCTACCTTTACGGGGTGCCGGGAACTTTACAAGACAGGCATCCTCGGTAAGGTAGGGCGCATCGAGCAGTGCCGTAACGGTGAACGGCCCTACTGGTATGGGTATGTCAAGGATGTCAAAGCTGAGGACGTGGACTGGAAGGAATTCCTGATGGATAGTCCTTACCAGAAGTTTGATCCTGTACTGTACTCGGGCTGGTATGGTTACAGAGAGTTTTCCGATGGGTCGGTTCCGGGATTGGGCAGCCACTTCATCGACCTTGTGCACTATATCACCGGTGCGAAGTTCCCCACCAGTTGCGTTTGTCTGGGCGGAACGTTCACCTGGAGAGACGAGCATAAGTTCACCTGTCCCGACCATGTTCAGGCCTTGTGGATTTATCCGGAAGGATTCATGGTCAGTTACTCGACGAACTTCGGCAACGGCAGCGGTAACAGCTTCAAAATCTTCGGCGACCAGGGCGTTATGGACATGGTGAACTGGAATGCGCCTGTTTTGACTGCTGAAGGTGGAGGCAAGAGGAGGGGGCAGATACGTGGCAGGAATCCCGTCAAGGAAGTCCCGCGGCCGGACCACTACCTCGATTGGCTTCAGTGCCTCCGAACCCGTAAGACGCCCAATGCCTCCATCGACGCTGGTTATCAACATGCAGTGGCCTGTATAATGGCGATGCAGTCGTATGATACCGGACGCCGAACGATATACGATGCCGAGAGCCGTGAAATTCGTGAAGGATAGGGCACGCGAGGCGTTGTTGTTTTGAGGAATTTGGATAACGAATAAAATATGAGTTCTGCAAAATTACAGGTTAGGCATATATTATTTAAGAAAATTGTTTTTTTTTGATTTTCTTGAATAATCTTGTAACTGTTCATTGTGCAAGAGCTTACTGTTTGAAAAGAAAAAAACAAAAAAAACGTTTTTTTCTTTCCAAAGTATGCCTAACCTGTAATTTTACAGAAGCCTTCGAATAAAATGAATAAGGAGAAAATACGGATGAAGTCTTTTGAAGAACTGTCCCGGCGGCGTTTTCTGGGCCGAACTCTCAAGCTTGGTGCAGCAGGCTTCGCGGCTTCCTGTGCTGCAACACCAAGCACATCAGCGACGGCTGGGCCTGCGACTGATGGCCCCTGGCAAATCGGCTGCTATACGCGTCCCTGGGCCGATTACGATTACCGTGTGGCGCTTGATGCCATCGCCGAGGCGGGTTTTAAGTATGCCGGCCTGATGACGACCAAGTCCAAGACCCGGCTGGTGATTTCGGTCTCCACTACGCTTGAAGAGGCGGAGCAGGTCGGACGGGAAGTTAAGAATCGGGGTCTGGGGATACTGTCAGTATATGGCGGCGGAATCCCGGTGGCAAAGTCACTCAAGGCGGGCATCGAGGGTCTGAAGAAACTCATCGACAACTTAGCCGCCTGTGGTGCCAAAAACCTGCTGATGGGCGGGATAGGCAATGAGAAGCTCTACGAGGTATATTACAAGGCTATTGCCGAATGCTGCGGTTACGCCGCCGAGAAAGGCGTCGGTATCAGCATCAAGCCGCACGGCGGGCTCAATGCCACCGGGCCACAGTGCCGCAAGACCATCAAAATGGTCGGCCACAGGAATTTCCGCATCTGGTATGACCCGGGCAACATCTTCTACTATTCGGACGGCAAACTTGACCCTGTCACTGATGCCGCTACCGTGGACGGACTCGTGGTTGGTATGTGCGTTAAGGATTACAGGCACCCTAAGGATGTCCTGGTAACACCGGGCACGGGGGAAGTGGATTTTCCTGCGGTTCTTGCCCGCCTTAAGAAGGGCGGCTTCACACATGGCCCGCTTGTCATAGAATGCCTTGACCCAGGAGACGCCGAGCAAACTTTAGTCCAGGCCCGAAAGACCCGAGTATTCTTAGAAGGACTGACCGGTCAGAAGACACCGTCTTCACGTAAGAAGTCTGTTAACGTTTCTGAACTGACCGCGGGTCTGGCGGTTACTGATATAACCCCGCCAGTTGGTTATCGCATGAGTGGATATTTTCGTGAGCGGTTAAGCACCGGCACGTCAAATCCGCTTCGCGCAAAGGCTTTAGTTCTTCGCCAGGGTGACGAGCGTGCGGCCCTGGTCTTCTGCGACATCATCGGCCTGTCGCTCGATGTTTCTTCGCGTGTTCGTCGGCAGGTCGCCAAACAGTCTGGCATACCGGCCGCGAATATACTTATTGCCGCTACGCATAGCCACACTGGACCGCTCTACTTTGGTGCTCTGAGAAAATACTTCCATGACCTGGCAGTGGCTAAGCACGGCAGCGACCCATACGAGAAAGTGGATTACCCATCTGAACTGATAGCGAAAATCGTCAAGGCAATAACGCAGGCTGACGCGGCAGCAAAGTCTGTTCGACTCAAAGCCGGAGTGGCCGAACAGAAAGGTCTCTCATTCAATCGGCGCTTCCACATGAAAAACGGAACCGTCCGATTTAATCCCGGCATTCTGAACCCTGATATCGTCCGTGTCGCAGGCCCAATCGACCCAGAGGTTGGGATTGTGTTTTTCAACGAGGCCGGCAACGATAGTGCTGCCGCAGCGCTTGTAAACTTCACCCTTCACCTCGACACTGTCGGCGGAACCAGGTACGCAGCCGACTATCCTTATTATCTGGAGCGAGCGCTCCGCGAGGAATATGGTGATGAGTTTGTTCTGCTGTTCGGCACAGGCACGTGTGGTGACATCAACCACATAGACGTTACGAAGAAGGAGCGACTGAAGACGGACTTCATCGGAAGAACGCTGGGCGAAACAGTGAATGCAAAAGAAGGGTCTCTGGAGACTGTTGCTGAGCCTGCGCTTGCGGTGCGAAGCGAAATCGTCCAAGTGCCACTTCAGCGTTACGGACGAGAGAAAGTTGCCTGGGCTCGTGAGAGCATTAAGAAAGTCGGTAGCAGGGAACTATCGTTTCTGAAACAGGTTGAAGCGTACAAGATATTGGCGCTCCAAATGCGCCGCGGTGAGACGATAGGACTTGAGGTCCAGGTCTTCCGGCTGAGCCGCGATGTGGCTGTGGTTGGCCTGCCAGGTGAGGTCTTCGTTGACCTGGGCCTTGCTATCAAGCACGCCAGCCCATTTGCGACCACGCTGGTAATAGAATTGTGCCAGGATGCTCCCGGTTATATCCCTACGAAAAAGGCGTTTGCCGAAGGTAGTTATGAGACGGTCAACTCGCGGATTGCCCCCGGAGGTGGCGAAATGATGGTCAAGGCAGCAGTGCGGCTCCTGAAGGAACTTGGAACACCATAGGGAAATAGTGGTCTGTAAGAGGATAAATACGTGGTGGTTACTGGCAGTTGCTCCGAGCCATCCCCAAGCTCGTCCCGCACCAATTGAGCTTAGGCTCACGTCTAATTGGCGCGGGACTTGCTTGAGGCTGCCACCCATCAAATTAGATATTACAGAATAATAGTGATACTTCAGTTCCGGCGTGCTGGAATTACAATTGCATATCCGCTCCTAAAGGTTACAATGGAGCAGAGATGTCCGGTGTGTATCTGGACGGAGACTCGAAAGATAATCGAAAAACGCATAAGAGCAAAAACTGCTTATGACTTATGCACTTACGAAAGGAGGACTACGAAATGTCGGAAAAACGAAAAACTTCAGTTACCACTGACAGCCGGGAGCGGATTACTCGTCGTCGGTTCATCGCGGGGGCCGGTGCGGCTGCCCTGTCGTTTACAGTGGTCAAACCCAAGCATGTCCGCGGCTACGGTGCCAACTCGAAGGTTGACTTAGGGGTAATCGGTTGCGGTGGTCGGGGGACGTGGATCACGGGTCTATTTAAAGAGCATGGTGGATACAATATTGTTGCCGCCTCAGATTATTTCCAGGACAGGGTTGATAATCTCGGCGGCAAATTCAGCTTGGGGCAGGCCCGGCGTTATAGCGGCCTGTTAGGATACCGCAAGCTCCTTGACAAGGTGGATGCAGTAGCGATTGAGAGCCCGCCTTATTTCCATCCGGAGCAGGCCGCTGCGGCGGTGGATGCCGGCTGTCACGTATATGTCGCCAAGCCAATCGCTGTTGACGTGCCCGGCTGCCAAAGTATCGGCAGAAGCGGTAAGAAGGCATCGAGCAGGAAGCTGTGCTTCCTTGTGGATTTTCAGACCCGGGCCGATAAGTTCTACTGTGAAGCGCTTAAGCGTGTCCGCGATGGTGCGCTGGGGAAGTTTGCTTTTGGTGAGTCGATATACCACGCAGGTTGTCCATTCAAGCGTATGTACGATACCTGGCGTGACGACCCGAAGAATCCTGAGAATCGTTTGCGTGCGTGGGGGCTGGACAGGATAATATCCGGTGACATCATTACAGAACAAAATATCCACACGCTCGACGTGATGAGCTGGATTATGGACGCAGAGCCTGTTTATGCGGTTGGGACGGGCGGGCGGACGGTTCGTCCTGTCGGAACCTGCTACGACCACTTCACGCTTCTCTTTGAGTATCCGAATAAGATTGGCATTACGTTCAGTTCCAGGCAGATAGAAGGTCACGGCACTCAGCCCGAGGGGATAAGGAATCGAATGTTCGGCTCCAAAGGTGTGCTCGAAACACAGTATGGCGGACAAGTTATTATTCGCGGCGAGAATTTTTATCGCGGCGGCAAAAGCCCCGGCATATATAAGGATGGAGCGGTTGCCAACATTGCAACTTTCCATAAGGATATTACCGGCGGAAATTTTGATAATCCGACCGTTGCGCCGAGCGTCCGGAGCAATCTGGTAACAATTCTTGGCCGGACCGCGGCGTACACGGGGCGCAAGGTAACCTGGAAACGGCTGCTCAGGAGCCGGGAGAAACTTGATGCCAACCTTAAAGGTGCGAAAGCGTAGGGAATTGAGCGCGAAAATATCGGGATGGTTTTCTTTCATATATTTGTGGAGATATGCAAATGAAACACTCA
>Ga0114922_10001694_pt1 | contig 20852 bp, 16 predicted proteins | sample AartaG_FD_100975 | JGI IMG/M metagenome (GOLD analysis project Ga0114922, IMG submission 100975) | Deep subsurface microbial communities from Aarhus Bay to uncover new lineages of life (NeLLi) - Aarhus_00045 metaG | ecosystem: Environmental > Aquatic > Marine > Oceanic > Sediment | place...
ACCATGCCAATAACAATCATTGCATTGAGCTTTATAGATCTCATCCCAGGCTTCAGCTATTTTTTTTAAGATTACAGAAATTAGTTGTTCATTTTGAACGTTTAATAAGTTTTCTTCAGTGTTAACGAGTTTATTTCTTATATAAATCATCTTCTTATGCATATTATTAGATTCTGGATATTTTATTAGGAAATATCTCCAAAATCCTCCACGGAGGAATTGATATGTCTCCTTCTTTTCTTCATCCTCTCTCAATGACTTTCGGATTGTCTTAAAATTCTTTCGAATTTCGGTAGGTAAAACCCATTCTTCCATTTTATCATAACTCGCAGTTGGAAGATATACCAAACTTTTAGCCGGAAACTTGGCCATATATTCAGAAAGGGTTAATGATTTAATCCATGTGTTATTTCTAATTTGTTCTAAAAATGCTGGAATAAAAGGTTTTCCATTATCTCCCTCATGATGCCCTTGACCTTCCACATAGCAAATTTTGTGTGTAGTTCCCCAAACACCCATTTTTTCCGCATCAGATATGAGTAAAACGCACCTATCACCTTTTTCGTTGGCAGCATTTTTCAAATAGTCGATTGACATATATGTGGGCTTCCAAGGGGTTAAGTACCTTAATTCTTCATTGATAGGAAATATTCTTAGAGTTTTTCCTTCATCTTCTGTAATATAGGAATAGAACGTATCTTCTTCAGTAATCCCTGTGGATCTAAAATGATTATCATCAAGGATAACATATTTTAATCCTACATCATTCAAAAATGAAGGATAATTTGGTTCCCATACTCTTTCTGATAACCAAGCACCTTTCACATCAAGCTCAAATTCTTTTTTTATTAGATCAGATAATTTCTTCATTTGAGCTATTTTATCGCGATACGGGATAATAGCAAATATTGGTTCATAATAACCCCCTCCAATAATCTCTATTTGTCCTCTTTTTGCCATAATTTTTAATTTCTCTATGAAATTGGGTTTATTTTTTAAAAGCCATTCCAATAAATTGCCTGAAAAATGAAGTGTTATTTTAATATCAGCAAATTTGAAAATATTATCAATAAGGGGTTCATATGATTTATTATAGACATCTTCAAATACCCACGGGAAGTTATCAACTGGTTGATGGAAGTGAAAGACAATTGGGAGGCAAATGGTTTTTTCAGTCATTTCTCTGTATTTACTTTTTTTATTTTAAATATATGTAAAAATTTTTACCTATAAAACATAACTAATTATATTATTGAAAATTGAAAATTATTGATTTTTATGATAAATTATTTTGATAAAAATGTGATTCAAGGAGTTTATAATTCAAATGAGTTCAAAGGTTGGCTTCTTTCAAGAAGATGGTTCGGAGATAAATCAGCTTTATCAAATTTAGAGTTTGATATTCAAGTACAATATTTTGAAATTATCGCAGGAAGAATTTTTCTAACAATTATTGAAGTAAAAACACCTAATTATTCTAAAACTTATTTTCTTCCCTTAATCTATTATGAAAAAGTCGAAGATTTTTTAAATTCCAGTGAAAAAACACATTCTAATATATTAAAACTCACTGAAAACACATTTAGTAAAAAATTAGCTATTACTCTCGAAAATAAACAGAAAGTTATTACACTCAATTTTGTGGAAGCGGAGCTTTGCCTTTTTTTCTGGAAGAAAATGTTATTTGATGCTAGGATCTCTGAAAAATTCCCTTCATTAAATTTAGAATTATCTCTTTATACTAAACAGTTTGAAGATGAAATAAACATGAAAAAAGTACAGAATTTAATTGAAGCAGGGATATACCCAGATCGATATGAACTTTCAATTAATCAATTAGGAGGAGGAAATACAACTAATATCTTATTTTCATTAAATATATCTAATAAAAGAGATCCAGACCAAAAACCTATCTCTTATGTTTTAAAATCTTATAAAGATTATTCTGTAAGCTTAGAACCATCAATTTTATTTGTTTTAGTAAAAAATAAGTTTCCAAACACTCCGAAAATATATGGAACAATTAAAGTACGAGATAAAGAAACTATTGGAATACTTGAAAACGTTCCCAATATTGGAAATTTAGGTGATATATACTGGACTGAACTCAATAATATGATTACTACGGTATTTAAAGATGGTGATGAGGACTATTCTAAGTTTAGTGACAAATCAAATACCTCTCAATTAATTAAAGAAAATTGCATTGAAACCTTAAAAGTATCTGTAGAAATTGGAAACTATATTAAAAGTTTACATAAATCCTTAATTCTGCCTGAAAAAGAAGAATATAGTTTAGAATCAGTAGATAGTAAAATTTTTCTTAAAAATTATTCAGATAGATTAAATTCTATGATTTCAGATTTACTAACCAATATGAATGAACAACCAGAAAGTGCTTTCTTCAATTTACCGAAAATAAGTTCAATTCTTATAGATATTAAAGATATTATCGAAAGATTTCGTTCCGAATTTAAGCAACTAAAAATTAAAATTCAACCAGTTCATCAAGATTTACACATGGAACAAATTCTATATAACATAGTAGATGGTCAATATAATTATTATTTTATAGATTTCGAGGGTGACCCACAACTTTCATTGGAAGAAAAAAAGGGAAAGTTTCCAGTAGAAAAAGACTTAGCTTCATTTTTAAGAGCTTTGAGTTATATCAAGTTTAACACTTTACTTATTTTTATTGAGCAAAAAATAATTCGAAAAGATAAGTATGAAGTACCTGAAGAAATTCTATACAATCTTTACTTCAGAAGAGCTGCTAGACCTTTAAAAAAAATTCTTGATAGCGTTCTTAATGTTCTTAATATATGGGAATTAAAACTAATAGGAAAAATATTGAAAGATTTAGACGTAGACTATGTACTAATTACATATTTCTATATTGAAAGAGCTTTGTATGAATTAAATTATGAAATTTTATTCAGACCAAATAAAATAATTATTCCTATTTTAGGATTAAAAGAAATAGTTGATAAAAGTTAAATCATACTTTACTATTCTTTTTACTCAGATTCTTCTTCAGGTATTTTGGCAAATTCAAAGCAATAATGGGTTGAAGATCGGATTTGTGGATTGATATTCTTGGTATATTGTGCTCTTAAACTTTTATTATTATCTATTGCTTCTTCTGTAAACCTCGTGTCGTACTCATATTTTAGCTCATAATTAACTAATTTATATACAAATGCTTCAATGAATTTTTTTGGTCCAAATTTTTTAGAAAACCAAATATAGTTCTCATCATCAATTAGTTTAGAGAAAAAACCTAAATGTTCGCATAAATCTAATTTATACCCGATATTATCAAGGTTACCTTGTATTGTAGCAATATCATTAATAAAACGGGCAGTTTTAACACCTAATTCCATTTGTTCAATCTCATTTAACCCTTCAATAAGTTTCCTTAAAAGGCTTTTTTTCATTATTATTAAATCTCTATCATTAACTGATTTAATTGTATTGTTTTGAGTGACAACATATCTTGACATGTCAAGATATTTGCGAATAAAATCTGCTTTTGAAATACCTAACTTAGAACGTATTTTTTCAATATATTGATTTAATTCTTCTTCGATTCTAACTGTTATAACTGTTGTAGGTTTTTTTTCTGGCAATAGTTAAATCCTCCTTGAATGTAATATTTGTATTTATTTGATATCATTTGTAATAGAAGTAATTATAGTATATAAATGATTGTTTTTTACATTTTTAGGAAAAAATTATAAAAAAATACACATGCATATAATGTATTTTAAACTAGTAGGATAACTTTTAATATGAAAATCTCTTTAGTTTTGATTTTTAATGAAGATATAATAAAGATTTTCAATTTAATTTAGAATTAATTCTAGGATTTAATTTTGTATTGAATTCCCCATCATATTATGTGATTTTTAATATTTTCAAGTTAAAGTTTAACAATAATTTCTCAATAGGGTTATTTCCTTGAAATCTCACAGTTTTAATATGTATATATAATTCATCAAAAATCATTCTAGAATAGATAAAAGTTGAAGATTATGTGAAGTGGGAATTTTATGGTACGTTTAATAAGTTTTATGTATTTATTTAATAGAATTTAATAATTTTACTGCTAGCGTTTTAACTATAATTTATAGCCAAATCTTATAATTAGAGCATAAAATGGCTCTCATTCTAAGATTCATTCATATTTTGATTGTTTAAAGATTATAGAAAGATGTAATTTTATTAAAAGAATGCTTTATTAAATAAACATTCCTAAAATTAAAAACAAGTTATATATGATTTCAATGTCAATTGTAATTATTGTAATAATTAGTAATCGTTGAATACAAACGAATTATGAATTTTTGCTGTATAAGATATATATACGGTGAATTATATAGTTTTCTTGTAATACAAAAGTAAAAATTTTATTAAGGGTTGGATAGACAGTTATGGAAATTACACAAACCGGTATTTTGGAAGTCAATTTGCAAAATAAATCTGAATCTATATCTATAGAATCAGATGAACAAATTGAGAAAATTGTTAAAGCTCTGTCCTCGCGAACAAGACGTCAAATACTTCGTCATATTCAAGAAGAGCCAATGGATGTGTCAAATATTGCAGCTAGTTTAGATATGACAGAAGCCAATATATCTGCCCAAATAAAAAAACTTGAGGAAGCTGGTTTAATTGAGTGCTCTTACTCGTCTGGTAACCATGGGGTCAGGAAGATTAGTAATTTAAAATTCAATAAACTTGTTATTAAATTTTCATCTTAAAGATTTTTTAAAAAGAATTTTTAACCAGTAGTTTTTACTGGTTCTTTTGTTTTTTTAGTCAGAGCAATTGTCTCTAATTTTTTATCAAAAGTTCCATGTTTTTCAGTTAATTTATTTGGTATTCCATGTTTCATTATATCTTTCATTTCATCGGAGATAATATCTTGTGTCATTCCCATTGAATGAAGCATATCTAATCCGCTAACAATCACTGTTTTAGCAAATCGAGGTATATTTCGCGTCATCCAATTGAATTTCCCAAATGGATTAATGTATCTTTTTACGAGCATTCGAAGCCAACCCTTACTAAGATAATAAGCAGAATATGCTTCACCAACTAATCGATACATTTCATTAGTAGTTAGTTGTTCTGTACGCATCATTGGATGAAACAAATCATAATGCTTATAATTATTACTAGTAATCATATTTTTTTCTAACATTTCATTGTAGAAATCTGTTCCCGGAAATGCGGTAATAGGTGTAAATTGGATACAGGTTAGATTAAGTGATTTAGCAAATTGAATATTTTGTCTTACCATTGTTTTGGTTTCACCTGGATATCCAATAATTACACCTCCAAATATCGAAATTCCATGATCTTGAAGTGATGAAACCACCTTTCTTACCATATCTGGAGTAGTATTTTTTTTATTCATAGCATCAAGGCTTTGTTGATGCACTGATTCAATACCAAGAAATACTTGTCTCATTCCCGCTTTATGCATTAAATCAACTAACCAAGGATTTCGATATAATGAATCTACTCGCGATTGGCAGGAAAAAAGCATTTTGTTTGGAACCCCTGATCGAATCATAGTTTCAAGTATTTTCTTTGTCCGCTTTATTTTAATAGTAAAATTATCTTCACAGAAAAAAATAAAATCGTTTTTCCAATCTATATCATAAATTTCTTGCATAATCCTTTTGATAGATTTTGTTCGATAAGTTATGTGGTTATTTGGATTTCTCCACATTTTTATAATGCAACAGAATTTACAATTATGTGGACAACCTCGTGAAGTTTCAAGTTGAGCAACTCTAGCACCTAAATAAACATATTTTTTATCATCTAATAAATCTCTTCGAGGCATGGGAAAATTATCTAAGTCAGGTTCTAACGTTCGATCCTTGTTATGAAGGACTCGTCCTTCGTTATTTTTATACGAAACTCCATCAATATCTTTTAGTGATGTATTAGCTTTGTTTCCATCGAGATAATCTATTAGTTCACGAAATGTGTGTTCTCCTTCGCCCCTAACAGCATAATCTATTGCAGGATGCTTTGCTACATATTCAGGAACTAATGTTGGCTGGTATCCACCAATTATCGTCGTACAACCAAGATCTTTTGCCATTTGTGCTACTTCAAATGCCTGAGAGATTTGAGGCGTCATACTTGTGAGAGCTAAGATGTCACTCTGATTCAATAATGAACGGAATCTTTTTTCATTATACTTATGAACTTTAAAATCAAATAATTTTGCGTCATGTTCTGGAACCATGGCTGCAATTGAGATTAAGCTTAATGGAGGTCCTTTAATTATCGCATCAAGTCCAGAACTAAGTCGTGCAGGATTAACATATAAAATTTTCATAATTTTTTCTTACCTAAATATTTCTCTTATCTTCATAGTTTTTTTAAGGAGAGTGCTTAACTTTATCTAACTTATAATTTTTAATTATAGTTGAATAATAGAAGAAGCCTTGAGAGCTTATCAGTTCATTCTCACCATATTAAACTATTTTATTATTTAATATTATGAAATCTTATTAAACTTTGTTATTTCTACATAGTTTAAAACATAAAAAGAATCAAATTTAGGCACTTAGGATTTTATTTGAAGTAAGAAATAAGAGTATTTTTTATCATTTCAAAATGACCTAAATGCGTTTTAGAAAGAGTTTCAAGTACTTCTATAATTCCTACTTTTTCAATCCTTTCAGTAATTTTGTAATAAGGAGATTCTTTCAATTTTTTCACTAATGCTTTATTTTTCTCAAGATTTCCTAATAAGTATTCTATTGGATTTAATTCGTGAGTTCCTAGCATTGCTTGAATGATTGCAATGAGCATTGTATCAAAAGTGGTACGAAGAATTATTTCTTGATCAAACTCTGAAGATATCGGAAACAGATAAGATTTAAGCATAGAGATAGATTCTTTAAATAGGTCTAAAGATTCATTTCCTAATTGTTTAATTCGCTCATTATAAGCTCGATTCTCGGATGCTCTTAAACATAAAGCGGTTACAGTTTGATATTCTGCAACAAAATGAATGAATCTTGCTTTCACGTTAAGATATGTATCTTTTGATTCTTCCTCATCTATAAAATTATCTAAGTCATCCAAAGCTTTTCTAAAGTATGAAGCAATATCGGAGAATTTTTTAGCAGAATCTTCGAATTCTCCACTTGACAATAAATTTAATGCTCCTTTTTCTTCTAATTCATAAAGCTCATCAAATTTGTGTATTTTCATAACCGCTTTTAATATTAATCGCTTTCCCTCATCTTTTTTAATTTTTGAACGCTCAAATGCTTGTCCTGCTTTTAGAAGAAGTATTGAAGATAAATTAATATACTCCTCAGGATCTGTCTCATAGAAATAATCTGAAGCTTTTTGCCATGATTCTCCTGCAGTCTCCCAATCATGCATATTAAAAGATACATTTCCTAATTGTATTAATAATTTAGCGGAAACTTCATTAAGTTTTAATTCTTCAGTTTTTCTAATTATTGATTTCAATCTATAAACAGCTTGAATATTATTTTTAAATCTCGAGATTATTTGAGCAATTCTGATGTATAATTCATCTAATTTAAGATAACTACCAAGATCAAGGTAGATTGAGGCTGCTTTTTCATAAATTTGGATTGCTTCTTTTCCTTTCCCACGATCAGCAAGGGTTTCTGCTTGGTCTATTAATCTTATAGCCTCCAACTCTTTCTCATCATTATCGATATTATTGATCATTGTTTTTTCTCCCTAACAACTAGCAATTTGTAAATATATGGTTTATTTAAAATTTCAATACAATTTACTTAGACTTAATTAAGATATTAAAATCTTAGTATTAATAGCTTTTTATAAAAAAAATTTTTATTTCTTTATATCTTTGCATTAAAATGTTAACACATCGTTCTATTAAAATTGTTTAAAGAGCTTTATATTTCTACTTTTTAATATATCTCTAAATTCTATTGATTGATAAGCAGATGCAAATGATTCTTGGGCATCCTCAATTGCGCCATAAAAAATAAAGTTCGAAAACCACGTTACTATGAACATTATACTAGCTCTTCGGTATCGGGTATGAAATTTGATATTTAAACGCGGTGAAGAAAATTGAAAAAGAAAAAGGTTGGCCGCCGTTCCAACTGGAAGTCTCAATGATGTACTAATTAATTGTTGAGTCTCTAATATATGAGCTAAACTTTCTAAATTTACAACTCCTCCATCAATCCATATTCTTTCAACACCTATATCTTTTAACCCATCAATTATATTCACATTATTAGGTTGATTTTTATCTGTAAGATATGTATATCTTTGGTTAGAAGTCATGTTTTCTGAACCAAGAATTAGTATTACAACAGATTTTATTTTGAATTTCCGTATTACTTCTACTTCTTTCTTATTTTTCAGATTTGAAATTGTATTATATATATATTGTTCTGTTGTAATTCCATTTTCTTTAAGATACTCAATTCCTGCTATTCTTGATTCAAGATTTCCTCCTAATATGAAGGGAGGGTTAAAATGATCTAAATAAAATTCTAAATATTTTATCATTGATTTAGGAGTTGTAGCGGAAATTTCTATTAAATTGGGAATTTTATATTTTTCTGATAATGATTGATGTGTTTCGATGCGTTTGATTGCTTTTTGAGTGCTAAAAACTTCTGGATTTTTCCGGTCTACAATAGTTTCATTCTGATAAAAAATTGTACCAATTAGAACGGGTGGTAAATCAAATTGTCCTCTTCCTAATTTTATATTCCCATAAGTATAATATTCAGCATCATCCATTTTGAGATCAACAAATAAATTTTATACTAATAATAGGAATAAAAAACTATTTAATCTGCTTACTTTTTCAATAGAAAGATATGTTTTCTATATTTTTTCTAACATCACTAATGTAACAAGATTATATGTTTGAAGACTATTAATTATTTAAAAATTAAATTAACTCGAAATTATAGAGAAAATATGATTAAAATGGATGATGAAAACATATCACAAGTTAATGTTGCAGCATATTATCTTGCACAAAAAGGCTACACTTATGACAAACTCTGCTGGATGTTAGCACAAAGACAGTTACTCATTCAAAGGGACCCAGCTTATAATCAGGAAGGAAGGATAAGAGAAAAAGCTGCTGAAATATTTTATTCTGACCCAACCTATGATATTTTGTGCTACTTAATTTCAGAAATAGATATTGCGATGAAATTAAGTAAGAAACAGTGATTTATTCGCTTTGTAAGATTCTGGTTGAAAAATTTAATAAAGATGAAGTTTCGATTCACAGGTGCGACAATGGCTTTCTTTTAATTTCTTAAAACAATCCTCGTGATAAAGAGCATTACATTGAAGATTACCACATTGTACTGCGGCCTGACCTTTCTCAAAGATTAAATGGCAAACAGGACATGCATTAAAAAGGGCTTCCTCTCCAAGTAACCCAACATCTTGAATATATTTAGCTGGCATGATTTCAGGTTTTTTAGCTGTTTCTTCTTTAAAACCCTTTGTAAGAGTACGTAATTTTTGAATTTGAGTGACTTCTATAGGGATTCTTAACAGATAAAAGCAATGAGGGCATCTAGCAGTACCAGATCTTTTTACTTTATGATTTTTTTGGGAATCTGCCCATGCAGCTAAACAATGAATATGAAAAGGTGTAGTACAATTAGGGCAATACCTCCCTGTAACATAAAAAGAGCCCTTTGTATAGGGATTTTTATCAGAAAAACAAATCGAACATTTCTTAAAATCAACTTCTCCTCTTATTTGTTTTGAACGTTGTTCTTGATCTTTTGTTAGGTCTTGAACTCTTAATAAATCCGCTGCAATTTTTCTAAGAAACGCTGGGTTTTCTATAAGAGCTTCTTTCCCAGCCCCATACTTTTTATAATTATCATCTGCAATTTCTTGTGCTGATCTAATTAATGACTCATGATCATTATTATAAAAGTATCTACCACCTGTGATATCACTTATTTTCTTTAGTATATTATCTCGTCTTGTATTTCCAAGACCAAAAGTATCAATTCTGATATTTAAACCTTGAGCAAGACGTGCCATTTTTAAAGGATCAACAGCAGACTTCATATAATTTCCATCAGAAATCAAAACTATTCTTGGAGTTTTAGCACCAATTTTACGTAATTCAGCGATTAAAGTTTTAATCGATAAAGCTAATGCATCACCCATCGCAGAATAACCTCCACAATGTAAGGAACTCAAGGCTTTATTGATGTTATCTCCGAAACTAGCGGTTGTAAAGTCTATCATCTTTTTTGGTTTGTCAGAATATTTTATTAACGCAAAAGCACTTAAACTATCTAGATTGGATCTTTCCCTTATCAAAGTTTTAGCCGCGGAAATACAACAAGCTAATCGGTTAGGACTGAAATCCTTTCTATACATCGACCTTGACGTATCTATACATATGACGAGATTCTCTGGAATTCTATTGTCTGACATTTTAATTAAAGTATTTGCCGTGTCTATTTTTTAATGTGTAGCAAATGATCTTTTTGATTCACTCTTTTTTTAAATGTTTATTAATAACTAATTAATTAATACTGCTTCAATTAGATAAAGTTTATTTTTACAAAAAAAAATAATATTTAATAAGACCTATATTACTATTAAAATTAAGAATATTAGTAAAAAGAAAATTGATATTAAATTTGATGCGTAATGTCAGAAAATAGTAGTAAAAATGTAGCTATTAAAGATTTCTTTAAAAGAAATGTTCTAATAAATGAACTTGAAGAAGTTTTAAGATTTAAACTGGATTCACTAATAGGTGTTGATAAAATTAGTTCTGATCATTTAGTTAATGAAGGAATAAAAACTATTGACGATTTAGCTAATTTATCTGTCTCAAATCTGCCTGAAATAAAAGAAATCCTCCCAAATATGCTACTAAAATGGGTAAAAATTGCTAAAGTTATCCAAAAGAATGTACAAGAACAACTTCGTCGACATAAAAAGATCCTGATGATAGGACTCGATTCAGCAGGCAAGACATCTATCCTAGCTGTAGTTCAAGATAAGTTTTCTATCATAAAGTCATTGTTACCAACGAGAGGCGTCAAAAGAGAGAAACTGGACTTTTTCGGTTATCCAATAGTCTCGTGGGATTTAGGCGGGCAAGTACAATACAGAGAGAAACTTTACTTTAATAGACCTGAACTTTTCTTTACAGAGGCAGATATAATGTTGTATGTTGTCGACTCGCAGGATCCAGATAGAATTCCTGAGGCTGCTAACTATTTTCGAGAGGTTTTAAAGGTATTAAAAGATTTACATGAGAAACCTGAACTCTTGATTGTTTTAAGCAAAAGTGATCAAGATATACGTAAAACACTACAATGGCAACAAAATGTCACAAGCGTAAAAAACAAGTTTAACAGTATTGTCGCCGATTATGAAGATTTTGTTGTCGATTATTGCGATACAACAGTGTTTCAAAGAGAAACTATAATGCAAATGTTCAGTATTGCATTAAAGAAAGTTTCTGATACTTCTGAAATAATCGAACACATCCTTGAAGAGTTTACACATCAAGTAGAAGCAAAAGCATCAAGCTTAGTATCAATGGATGGATTAATTTTCGGTAGTTACACAGGTTCCGATACAGATGAAATGCTTATAAATAATACAGCTTTATTACTTCAAACGCTTTCAAACTTTTATAATTCGATAGGGTTAATTAGAGAAAAGTCAATAAAACTAGAGTTACCTCTTAATGGGTTCACAATTCGGGGCGAAAAATTATTTGAGTATTCTGAATTGCAGATCCCCGTATATTTATGGATGCTTTCTCAAAATCCAGAATTATTAGAGGGCAAAATTGATTATTTCAGAGAACAACTGCTTCCGTTGATAAACCTTTTTCTATAAATTTCTTTATCTTTTTTGGATGTATAATCCAGTAAAACTTAATTCAATTCCAATTCTTTATTTGCTGTAAGTAAAAACTCATTACATTTATCTAGCATTTTAATGGCATTATCTAATTTTACCACCACAGATTCTAAACCTTTTTCTTTAGCAATGTTTCGCCATTTTAAGAAACTTTCTTTATGTGAATCATTATGATCTGCCCAATGTTTACATAATTTTGATAATTTTAAAATATCTTTATCCAGTTTATCCAAAATGTCTCACATCTTTAATATTGATCTGATTTTGTAATGAAAATAAGCTTTACACATTAACTTTTGGTTTTTCTATTTAATTAGATTTAAATAATAATATCTAATTATTGATTACTCTTATTAAATTAGAATTGAAAGATTATACAAGAAATTGTAGACTTTGATGTTGAAGTAAAAGCTTGTAATTTTTTTTTAGAAAGATTAAGGGATTTAACTAAGTAATAAGTTAAAAATTTGAATATTTCTAGAAATTAAAATAAATCAGTAAATAAATAATTATAAAATAAATAAAAAAAGATAAATAAATTAAGTTCGACACAATCTTTTTAAGAGTGTAGGATCCACGATTTCTTTTGGCTTCCAGCCTCTTTCTTTTAGAAATTCCTGAATTTCATCTTTCATATTAATTGGGATATCTGCTTCGACTCGAACAAATTTTTCTAAATCGTTTGGAAATTGGACACCTTTGTATTTTCTCTCTAAGTCAATCCAATGAGAAAGTTTAATCATTCTTCCTTTAGAGTTATCTGCTGGTCTCAAACATAATTTAGCAACAAGGCAGATCGCTTGTTCAATAGATTCGGCAGTAGTTAATAGATGTTCTGGACCTGGACCAACTAGATGATCGGCAGTTCCATCTCTAGCATTATATACTTTCCAAGTATCTTCATCATCAGACCTTCCAATATACATACGCCTATATTCTGCTGAATGAGGACCACAAACCGCAGGAACTCCTACTCCGTTAGCCATGCTCGCGATACTCGCGGCTTTCTGGCTCATCGCACCCCACGCAACACCGACTGCACCTACACGATTAAGAACATAATCGGCAATCTCTTCAAAATTTCCCCTTAAAGGGCGCCTTGCGAATATATTAGCGACTTTTAAAGCTGCTCCAGTGATATGCGGATTAGAGACGCATGAACCAACATTAATTAAGCCACCTCTGTCAAAATCTCCGGGGAATCGGTCGTAAAGTGTTTTACCCTCTTCATCCTTGACTAATCCAATATCCATCGCTCCGCAACCAGAAACTACAACGATATAATTCCTTACACAAAATTCTTCTGCCATTAAGTATAATTCTTGAATATCTTTAGCATAATTAGCACATCCTATAATTGCGACAATACCGGGTATTTCTCCTAACACAATAGGAGCCCCAACATTGCGGATTTCTGTGTCCATAATTGGACCGCGACCAGATCTACAATTATATTTTTCATTCCGAATTTTTTCTCTTCCCGCATACATGATTAAAGTTAAAGGAGATACTTCCTTCATACAATCGGCTTCACACCTACCACAATCCAAACAAGAATCATATACTTCTTCTAATAATGAAAAATCACCATCCTTTACCATTGCCACACCTTCAACAATTGGTAAATCGTTTGGACAATTCCTCTGGCAATTGCCACAACCATTACAATTCATTGCCATATCAATACAGCCTTGCTCATCAGGAACGGCGCTTTTAGCTTTTCTTATAGGTTTGACTTTAATAGCCGTTTCAACCGCAACTTTTCCTGCCTTTATTGGATCTAGGATTAATACCCCATCCATTTTGCCACTAACTAAATCTTCTATTATTTCTTCAGCAGGATCATTAGTTCGATCAGGTAATCCGCCCATAATTTTTTCATTTGTAGCAATAAACGGAGCATTTACTAGTTTTGCTTGCTCGTGGGCGCGAAGATTAACGCATTGTTCATCAACCATTACGACATCGGCTAGCCCAGAGCGAATGTAAAACATCTGACGGGAGAGAGAACCAACGATTTTAGCACCAGAATAGTATCTAGTTAGATCTAATGCAGTACAACAAATTGCACCTACATCTACTTTGCTATCTAAGTTATTTTCTCTCATGTAATCAACAAGTTCTACACCGGGGGCAACATTATGACCTATCATTAGAATTGTTGCTTTATTTTCAGCATCCATCGTGCCCATTCCTAATTCTACTATTGGAACATCTGGATCACCCATTGGAAATCCATATGCTGCAATCTGGACTGCATCAGAAATCTCCATTCCTACTGAATCTGCTAGACCTGCTAAAAAGCTTTTAGCCTCATAGTCTAAATAATTTGACTCTTGACCCGTGTGACCCGCGGCTAAGAGATGCGTGATAGTGCTTTGTACCCACTCCATCGCAGTCTCTAAATCCTCAAGGGTCTCAGGTTTCATTCCCACTACTAATCGAGTATGTGGCATCTCTACAGCGATATTGTTTCCAAAATTAATGGGTACATTGCCATATTTCTCTTTGAGCCAATGTAGTAGATGATCACCATGAGCCGAGTGACACGCTGCACCTATACAACAGGCAATCTCCACTATTTTTGCGCATGCACCTTCTATGTTAATACCACACGCTCCTGTTCGCCCTTTGGAAAGGTTACATTTCCCGTATGTACATAGACAACACATATCACAGATCGGCATGTAAAACGGTTTGTACCTTTCCATCATTTTAAAAAACCATGATCGCAGCGTAGGTATATGAGGCGAGGCTGTCGGTCCAAGTGGTTCCCATTCAGTTTCATCTCCATATGATATTTTCCCAGTAGTAAGTTCAAATCCTTTAATTGTACCGAGAGGGCCTTTATACTCATCTATTTTGATTTTAGCTCCTCTTTTTTCCATATTTCAATTCACATTATTTTTAATTTGATTTTATATTGATTTTATGATATTTGAATATAATTAGAGTTATGGTAGATTTTATTTTAATTATTATATTCCAAAACTCAAATTGTAATCTATATTAATTGAAAAAAGTGTGAAATTTCACTCAAATAATTTTTATCAGAAAAAGAATTAAAATTAGAATCCAGTTTAAAGAGTAGATAAGAAATCTGATACTGATTCTTTTGAATCTATTAATTTGTCATCTAATGTCTCTCCAATTAGGTCAAATTTGAATACGCATCTTTTATGCCCTAACAGGACACACTCAATTTCTTCAACATCGACATCAATTTTTAGCGTCTCAAACATGCCACTAAAGAGTCCTTGATAAAGCAAGCATAAGTTTTTTGCCATTATATTGTCTTTTTCCTCAGATGATAATGAATCTATTACTGTAATTAAGATGCTATTTTTTTTAAAATACCCTGTTATTTCTCCAAATCCCATAAGTTCTAATGCTTCAAGGTTCCCAAGAACGACTTCTTTTCTTGTTGCTATAGGCTCTGAGCTCCAATCTTTATTAGAGAAGAACTTTTCTACATAGTTTCGTCCAATAGTTTTACCGACCCAAACAAGGATATCATCTGCGTTAGTACCAGCAAAATCTGAGAATTCAATTAAATCAATTGGTCTTAGCATCAACAAACGTAAATCTTTCTTTTTATCACCGAAATATAATTGACCTGTTTTCTCGTCAATCATAATTTGTAAATCTTTTTTGAGTCTTTTAGACATTGATTATCCCTAATTTGTTATCTAAAGAGAATTATTAAGTTTTTATTTCATATAATAGAAATTTAAACGGCTAGATATTTAAATTTAATGTTTAATACATCAAATCCTAATCTTTTATCAAATTTGAGTATTTTTTAAGTCATATCGCATTAATAATAAAAATTAAGAAGAAATTAAATCAAAAATCTCTGGTATTATATTATCGATATTAAGATTAGTTTTTACTGAAGTTAATAAGAAATTCCATTTTCTATTTTTTATATTTTTGAAATTATAGAAATTAAAAAGTTCTTTTTCTAAGTTTTGAACTTGACTGTCATAGTCTTCTTTAGAACATTTGATTAAATCAATTTTATTACCTAATATGAGCAATGGGATGCCCTCTAATTCATCTTTATTTATTACGTTCCAGAATTCGCTGCTTGATTCCTCAAATCTTCTCTGATTAGCAATATCAATCATATAGATAATAAGATTTGAATCTTGAAGCCCTATTAACCATTTTGGTCGAAATGATTTCTGTCCGGGCATATCCCATATTGCTAATAGCCCTTTTTCTTCTACTGGGAGATATTCAATATTAAATTTCCTAGTTGGAGTAAAATAATTCTCGTTAAATTCTCCTGTTTTTAATCTTCTAACTAAGCTAGATTTTCCAACTTCATCAATTCCAAATAGGAAAACTTTAAAAAATGTTTCTCTTTGAAAATAATAATCAATTTCGTAAGGTTTCTCAATTACTTCATCACCGAACCTTCGAATATCAATAAACATAGAAATTAATAAATTATCAACTTCCATTTCATCATCGAAGGAATATCCATTACCGTTATTCAATAATTCATTTAATAATTCTTTAAATATTTCCTTATAGTCATAAGGATTATCTTCATTATCAAAAATTAAACCTAAGATAATTTTACCATTGATACAACAAGTATATAAATTTAATTCATTGAGGAATTGAGCAATAGGCTCATTAATTGCAAATTGCTTCAAATTTAATTGTTGAGAGCATTCTTCTTTATCATGTTCTTTTATAATATTATTAACAAGTATTTTATCTTTGATACTAATAATTTCATGAGGATAACTATAGATATTAAGATCTTCCAAATCTTGGATTTTATTTCCTTTAAATAAAAAGATGTTATATAACAATTATATTTCCAGAATTCTTAATTCCTATATGTTTGAAAATAAAAATAACTTAAAAAACGTTTGGAATCTTGCTGATTTTATATCCTTTTAAAGTTTTCGGTTTAAATTATAAAAGACAATCACTCTTTTGGTATTTATAAAAGAAACTAGAAATAAATCTGTTAAAAGTGAATTAATTAAAATTAGTCTTCTTTTGCTTCCCTATTATCCTCTGAAGGTTCTTCTTTTATTTCTTCAATAGATTCCTCCATTGGCTCTTCAATAAGTTCCTCCGCTGACTCTTCAATAAGTTCCTCCGTTGACTCTTCAACTGATTCTGGGGTAGGTTTCTCACTTGGTTCTGGTTCTGGTTTAACACCTACAGGAGTTTCACAAACGGGACATTGAATCCATCCGGGTCTTAAACTGTATCCACATTTAACACATTCTTTAAGACTTTCGTCTACTTTCCATTCTGGTATATCTAACCCCCCTTGTCTCTTCTTTGTTAACTCCTGTAATTCGTCTTCAGTCCAAACTTCCATTCCCTCAGGTAAACCAGTTCCTCGCTCAGTAGAGAATTTAGATAATTCCTCCTCTGTCCAGCTAGGCATGTCTGGCTGAGAAGCCATTCTTTTTTGTGCTTCTTCTGCTAGTTCTTCAGCAGTCCAAGATTTGAGTTCTTGACCTCCAGGAGTTCTAACTGTACCCGGTTGTTGAGTTGCTGCTTGTGCAGGCGTTTGAGGTAGTTGGGAGGGAACATTGCAACATTCAGCAGAAAATCGTAAAAGAGCTTCAAAACACCTTGAATATTTATTCGGTTCTTTGCCTTCGCCTGTTACTAATATTAAAGTAGTTTTATCTGCAGGTTGAGGTATTGCAATACTAAAGACAGCAATATCTGAAGCAATTCGTTCTGAATCAATACCAGAAGTGATTCCTTCCATTGAATTCATTAATTCGTTATCTTTCATTAAGAAATCACAAATTGGATCACCATGTCTTTGATAACTTTCATGATATTTTGCGAGATGGTTTTGTGTCATTGTAGAATCTAAAGAATTAATAATTGCACTAACATAAGAATAAATTTGAGTTTTTGGACCCTTTATAGAATCCTCGAGTTTATAACCGCCTAAATCAAGTGCTCCCATTACAGGAGCGAATAATGGTTTCTCATTTTGCATTTTTCCAAATATTGTTGCTCTCGAAAGGATACATTTGATTTCTCCATAGAATGCAATAGTATTATCTAAAAACTCTATTTTCTTATCAAATACTATACGAGGAACAGTCCGAAACAAAACATCAACCCAAGGCATCTCTTTTATAGGAATTATGGCTACACATGTTTTTTCGATTAATTCTTTTAACTTTTTGATATAATTTTTTAATTCTTTCTTTATATCATCGTATTCTTCATTTCCTAATTCCTCATTTGCTTTCTTCTCGAGTTCTTTAAATTTTTCCTCATTTACTTTTAAGTTTCCCCCAAAAGATTTAATTTCTCCTACAATATTATCTTTCATAATTGTAGTTGCTTTCTCAATCACTTCTTTCTGAAAATTTGAAAGTTCTTGTTCTTCACTAGAGACTAAGTATTCAGCGGGATCAAATTCTAACTTGTTTACAAATACTTGAAAAAGCTTTTTTAAAACAGTATCAGACATTTTCTTTCCCTTTTTTTCTGTTAATAATTTTGAATAAAAGATATTTATAATTATAGCAACGAAATGTATATAAAAATTTATTTGAATTACGCATAATATATAGGAAATAAAGATTAAGTGTTTTAATAAACTAATTCAAAGAATTATGAGTGAATCAGATAAGAATTTCATTATATGTTTTATATCTACTATACCTAAACATGTAAGAGAATATCTAGTTGAAAATTTGAAAAAAATAAATAATGTAAGGATTATATTTCGAAAAGATTCTTCAGAAGAAGAATTATTAAAACTTGTTCCATCAGCAGATATGTTGATTGGTTGGCGTCCTTCCAATAAGATTCTAAAAAATGCCACTAAGCTTAAATTATTTATCAATCCAGGAGCGGGAGTTCATCATCTTTTGCAACTCTTTCATGAAATAAATAAAGAAAGGAAAGTTATTCTTATTAATGGTCATGGAAACTCTTATTTTGTAGCTCAACACACAGTTGCACTTTTATTGGCTCTAATGAATAAAATTATTCCTCATCATGAATGGATGCGACAAGGAAGATGGAGGACTGGAGATGAGGATGCCGCATCAATTCCGTTAAGATTTAAAAAGGTGGGATTACTTGGATATGGAGCAATAAATCAACAAGTTCACTGTTTCTTAAGTGGTTTCGATGTTGAATTTTGTATTTTAAGAAAGCACTGGGAAAAACAAAAGGATCATCTACTTACAAAGATAAAAAGTTACAAAATCTCACAGCTTAATGAATTTCTTAAAGATATTGATATCCTCATAATTGCTGTACCTGTAACTTCATTAACAAAGAAAATGATTGGGAAAACTGAATTAGAACTTTTGGGGCCAAAGGGGTTAATAATAAATGTTAGTAGAGGGGAAATTATTGATGAAGAAAGTTTATTCAATGCTTTACAAGAAAATCATATACAAGGTGCTGCGATTGACGTATGGTATAACTATACTCCAGAAAGCAATAAAGAAGGAAAAAAATTTCCTTATCATTTTCCCTTCCATACCCTTGATAATATTATATTATCACCACATAGAGGTTATTCCCCTTTTAATGATTTATTAAGATGGAATGAAGTGATTGAGAATATTTCTCGAATGGCTCAGGGGCGTCAAGATTTTATTAATACAGTAAATCTGGAAGAGGAATATTAAAAAAAAATATTTTCATTTTAAAATTCTCAAAACTTAACAAATTTTGTTATGAAATATATTTTCTCAAACATTTGGTTATTTAAATTGAAAAATTGTTTATGATTATTTAGATAAGTAAACAATTTTGCTAGTTATAAGATTTTTTTATGGATACTTTCAACTTTAAAAGAAACTCAATATAAAATTGTTCATACATCTTTATATAATAATAAAAACTTCGAAAATATCCTTAAATTTGAGGAGTATAGAAACATTTTAAAAATTAATACATTAATATACTATTTGGAATATTTAATACATGACAAAATAGTATCTCTCTAAATATATTAATCCGATAAAAATAAACATTTATATATTAATGTGTAATAAAATAAATTATAAAAAAAGTTGTGGTTTAAGGCGATAGTTTTAAAAAAAGGTTTAGTCAATTTGCCGATTTTTGAATTTGGCATATTTATGAAAAAATATAGTGGGTTAAAATGAAAATTGTAACTGTTAACATTCCTGAATCCTATATCGATAGTATAGAAAAATTAGTGGGGGGAAATGGGCTATATCCATCTAGATCCGAGTTAATTAGAGTAGCTGTTCGAGATTTTCTTATCAGAGAACTAAAAATGGCCAACAATTTGGCTAAATATAAAGAGGCTGAAATTGAAGAATTCGATGATGAAAATTATGTAAGAGTACCAATCAAGCGATTAAATGAAAAAGATGAACCAGTTCGTGAATTTAAAACGTATAAGATTATCAAACGATTAGAATATTAAATTTTTTTATAATATACTCTTTATAAATTAGGTATAAGTTGGTTAGAAAAAGTTTTTTCCTTTTTTTTATTTTTTTTTGAGTATCTAAACACTCTCTAAATTCCTCAATTAAGTAAAAAATAAATACAATTAAAATAATCTTAATAAATCTAATGTAAAAAAGATTCGAGGTAGTTTTTATTTCTAATAAATTAGAAAGCCAAGATCATTATGCGCCTAAATTCATGGAATGGGGTATAATTAATAAAGAAAATTTTGAGAATAAAACTACTTACGATGTTCCAATTAAGAGATGGGACCCTCTATCAACAGTAAGCATACGAACTGAGGATTTTGGTTTAAGAAAAGGGAAACCAAGATATTATGGGCATTATTCTTATATTTCTCCAATTAGGGGAAAACGACCTAAAGGATTTAAGACAATAGAAGAAGAAAAGCATCTCTATGATTGTTCAAAAAAAATTGTTGGTAAATATAATGATGTATTTTCCTC
>Ga0114922_10001695_pt1 | contig 20846 bp, 5 predicted proteins | sample AartaG_FD_100975 | JGI IMG/M metagenome (GOLD analysis project Ga0114922, IMG submission 100975) | Deep subsurface microbial communities from Aarhus Bay to uncover new lineages of life (NeLLi) - Aarhus_00045 metaG | ecosystem: Environmental > Aquatic > Marine > Oceanic > Sediment | place: Aarhus...
CGGCAACACCGTCGCCGTCGTCATCCGTATCACAGACATTGCCAAGGCCGTCTGCGTCGGTGTCTGTCTGATCCGGATTCGCTATGCCGGGACAGTTGTCCACGTCGCCGCAAACTCCGTCGCCGTCCGCATCATTATCCGCATCGTTCGGACACGTATCGCAGGCATCGCCTATGCCGTCACCATCTGCATCTTCCTGATTAGGATTCGCTGTACCAGGACAATTGTCTACATCATCACAAATTCCATCCTGATCTACATCAAGACAATCGTCACACGCATCACCTTTACCGTCGTTATCACTGTCCGCCTGATCAGGATTCGCAACCAGCGGGCAGTTGTCGTCAGCATCGGCAACACCGTCGCCGTCGTCATCCGTATCACAGACATTGCCAAGGCCGTCTGCGTCGGTGTCTGTCTGATCCGGATTCGCTATGCCGGGACAGTTGTCACAGGCATCCCCAAGTCCGTCATTGTCTGTATCCGCTTGGTCAGAATTCGCTATTCCTAAGCAGTTGTCTATATCATCACAAACACCGTCCTCATCTGCATCTACGTCTGCTTTGCCGCAGCCACATACTCCCGGCTCAGTCCTGTTCGGGTCTTCCGGGCAGCCGTCACATACATCGCCTGTGCCGTCATTGTCCGCATCCGCCTGATCAGAGTTGGGCACAGTTGGGCAATTATCAACATCGTCACAGACACCGTCCTGATCACCATCGGGAACACCGGTTGAAACATAAACTGTAATTTGCGTATCTGCTGCAACCACCGAACCGGCTTCCGGCTCCGTGCTAATTACATTACCGGCAGGTACCTCACTGCATTGTTCGATTATAGTAACATTAGTAAAACCGGCATTCTCAAGATCTGTTCTTGCGTCCTCCTCACCCATATTTGTAACATCAGGAATTTGTTGCTCTCCTGTAGTTACATAGATATCAATATTATTCCATCCCATTGCCACAGCGGGCCTAGTCTCTGATAAAATCCCATCTACGTATATTAAGCAGATATCTCCGCTATGTATCGCATCAGGATCCCCATCATTATAGGAAAATTTTATGGTATAGGTACGCTCCATGGCATTCGTCATGAAAAATTCCGCTACACCCTGGGCAACAACAACCTCCTGTTCATTAACAATCCTCACCACGTCCAAAGTAATGTGATAATCTGGATCACCATCAGTCCAGACATTCCCGTTTACATAAAGATTCCCCCAAAAATTACATGGATGTAATTGGGCAAATGCCGGTAAACTACTCGATAGCAACAACAAAATGCTTCCAAGGAAAAGAATGATTTTGGTTGAACTCTTATTAAACATTGCATGACCTCCTTAGCTAGTAGTTATTTTGAAATACCAAGTAGAAGTTTAGCCAATTTAGTGTAACATGCCGCACAGACTACCATTGACATTCTTCATCATTACAATTCTCATTCATGACAAACCAGTATGCCTTACCCGGCTCCATAGTGGAAAGGTCCCACAAGAATTGTGGAACACTCTTGTCTATACTTAACCACCTGTTTTCCGCAGTATCGTAAGTCCATACTGCTTCCAATTTGTCATAGATTGGGGCAATAGCATCCATAAGATCTACGGTTTCTATTGATCTAGACCCAACAAGATTCCACCCTTCATATAATTGAATAGTATTTGAACTAAAACTTCCATTGACGATCAAGGAAGCCCCATCATTCATCACAAACCAGTATCCCGTAAAGCTATAGCAATCTGTTAAATCCCACAGAAATTCTGGAACACTTTTGTCTATACTCAGCCATTGCCCGCTTGATGCATCATATGCCCAAACAGCATCCACTTGATCCCATAATGGTTCTAGAACAGTGCCTATGTTCGTGTCACCCGGTTCAAGTTGAAATGAAACCATGTTCCATCCTGCCTTAAGTGCAAATTCAGGCGGTTTCACTTCACTCAATGACTGATCTAAAGGCACATCGTGGGTTACAATGGAGTTGCCCTCAAGACCCCTGAAGTTTAAGAGAGTCAAGTTCTCACCGGATGAGAGATCCAGATTCTCATGTGCTTCACGACTGAAGACGTTGTTCAGATCAATGATCGCATAGGGTGGCTCTATGCCATCACCAACAAACGAAGTGATGGGATAATTACCCCCCTCCAGTGTCGCCAACAGCAAGGTCCCGTCAGCAGGCGTGACCCCGTCATCCAGATAACAAGCCTCGATGATGAGGTCATTGCTGAATGGCAATACGTCTTCGCCGCTTTTATACGTCCTTACCGTCTCCGACTCAGTGGTAACGGGTGTAAATGGAGCCGTACTCGGATCATACGTGGTATCGCCTGTCGACTTCGAGGTGGTTACAGTCATGAAATAATAGGTGGTATCAGGTTCCAAACCTGTGACCATAACCTTCATAACACCATTGTTTTCCGCCGCCGTTATAATCGCCGTCCTAATCGCATCATCGCCGGACCCTGTCGGATGCGGTGTGATAACGGCACCTGCTGCCGGAGTGCCAACGTCGTCCTCGTAGACGGCAAGGCTGGCGGTGCTGGCCTCACTTGCTGCCCAGACCACGGAAAATGACCGGGTCGTCACATCCGTGACCATGACATGGCTCACGTCCGGAAAATCTCCGTATGCCATGCCCGGCAGCGCCGCCACAATAAATAGAACTAACAATACTACCCTCTGCCTTGTTCTTGCTTTCATAGACACCTCCTATTTCTAAAACTTATTTGTAATCACCTTTGTAATCACCGCAGAGACGCAGAGAGCGCAGAGGTTTAGTTATTTTTTGCTTTTCGCTGACCCCAGAGGAATAGGCTGTGCATTCCACAGGGCACGGACGACGAAAAGCAAAAAGGCTTACGCTCTCCGGGCATACTCCTCTCTAAAAAGATAAAATATCCCTCCGCCATCATCCCTCCGCCGCCCTGCTCCTAATCGGCTACGCTCCTTTAAAGAATCTTCTGAAATTGGAGTGTTCCGGTGCTATATTCTACCTTAAAATCAAACCCTTTGAGAAAATTGAGGCCTAACAGCCCGTCCACGGCTGCTTCTGAAGGTAGATCATGGCACAATGTAAATAGAATTCCGAGGTCTTCTGGGATCTTGCCGGTAAACACAATAGCCTTATTTCCTTTAAATTTTGACAAACTTCTATGAACCTCCCCCCTGTCTTTACTGTTGAAAACTACTACACCCCCTTCAACCGTTGTGCGCTCAGAAATATCAAGGTCCACAAGCAAGACCCATTCGTTTGTATACCTTTCTTTTATCTGATCTATAGATAAAACATCCTTTTTCTCTACATTTTCCTTCATATTGAAGCCTCTTTTGCGTTATTTCCACCTACGACATCATTTTTGCGACAGATATGCCCTTCCTATCCACCTGATCTAAAAACGTCAATGTAAAGAATGTGAGACCCAAATCCCTTTCCCTTTTTCCTTTCTGCTGACCCCGGTTAAATAGCCTATTGCACTTAACTGGGCAGGGACGGCGGAACCCAAAAAGACGCAATGCCTGTTATCAGAACCAATCCTCGGCATTGTGGCTATCCATTCCCAATGCGATCGCCCAAAGGGCTGCGAGTCTTTTCTCTTGCCGGCCTCTCACCGGCAAGAGAAAAATTACTAACCTCCGCGTCCTCTGCGTCTCTGCGGTAAACCACTTAAAACCTGAAATCCAAGACCTCCTGCTTCATATAAATAAAGTATCCCTCACCCGCAACAATCGGGAAATCAACCCCCGCAACCTGACTATCCGGCTCCGGCCCGAATCCGGCCGTCTCAAAAGCGCCTTTCTCCGTGGAATACCTCTGGACACTGGAAACATTTTCGCTTCCAAGGTCGCTGAGCAATTGGAAAGCACTGTAACCCTCTTCCGGGCAGGCGAATCCGACCAGATTAAATCCTTGCCTGAGATCATGTGTCGTACAGAGGACAGAAGTAAACGTGACCTCCTTATCCTGCCTTGCGTAAACAATGAGTCCCTCGCCACCTTTGAGCATGAAGCTTTGCGGGGACAACTCCCCAGGAATCAGGGTGACGAACTTGCCTGCCTCTTCATCGTATGCGAGCACCTTTTCAATCACCGAACTATCTCCTATAACCGGGAGCCAGTCTTTGAGGTCAGAACGGTGTACAACGTGTTCGGGAATAGAGATGAGGTTAAAGCCTTTCTTCAGTTGAACTGTCGTGATGCGTGGAATAGCAGGGCTTATGAGATGCTTCTGCACATTAGAATAGATCACATTGCCGTGCTCATCTTCTGCGAAACACCTGATGAACAAGTACTTGCCGGTGTAATTGGACCAGTTCAAATCAAGTGCTCCGCTTGATCCACTTCCAAAATCGGTCCATCCGATCACGTCAGGCGCTGTGGCATCTTCAGAGCTTGCAATACCGTACTGGAGGCGCGTACCAACCGCGTTAATACTTGTGTTATCTGCCACACTCACGGATATGCTTTGCGGGCCCTGGGTGAAGCCATAAATCTCCGGAATAATCCAGTCACCAAACGATGGCGGTGTGGTGTCTACAGTCACTCTGCCCGATCGCTCGATCGTACCCGCGCCCGCGCTTCCTTCAATTATGAGCTTGTACGTGTATGTGCCGTCAGCGACTGTGTTTCCAAAGTCGTCCCTTCCATCCCAGGTCGCGATATTTTCCCCGGCTTCGGCAAGTTTCTCTTGAAGCAAGGTTGCAATTAGATCATCTTCTGCATCGTAAATGTTCAGATCAACATGTGCAGCGCCCCCGACGAGAGTAAACGTAATGTCTACCGTGTCCTTTATGCCGTCGTCATTGGGTGAGAACGGATCAGGAGAAGCCGTTACATCGGTCACTTGAAGCTGTGTTTTTACCCATATGTTCCACGTGCCGTTTCTTGTGGATTGAAATGCGATGTTTTCGTTGACCGGGGATTGCTCTGGCTCGGAATCCCACCACATATGTTCATTGTCTATGTAGACAGCTTCCGTACTCCCGTTGCTGTTCATGATCCAGATGGCTCTTGTCTTTTCATCCCTTTCGGTCACAAAAATAACCTGGTCGGTCTCTTTGGACCATGTGGGCAGCATGTCGTAGCCGCTTTCGGTTAGCACTTCCTGATTTGTGCCGTCAGCATCCATGACGGCTACCTCGTCCACGTAAAGGACCTTGGTAAAGGCGATCTTCTCTCCGTCAGGCGACCAGACCGGTTCAAGATTCCATTCAATGGAATTAAAGGTAAGCTGAGTCTCATTGGTTCCGTCAGCATCAATCGTCCAGATCTCCCCGCCTCTAGAAAAGGCAATCTGCGATCCGTCAGGAGACCAGGTAGGATGAGAATCGTCATCATCGCCCGTGGTGAGTTGCGTGAGCCCTGTTCCATCTGAACTAATGATCCAGATATGTTCGTGTCCGTCTCTGTCTGAAACAAAGGCAATCCTGTCATCAACCGGTGACCAGGCCGGATGATGGTCACTTGCCTCATCAAGAGTCAATTGCACTGCCGACCCCTTGAGCTCTGCATAATCATCCGCATCAATCACCCAGATATCCTCATTGCCACTTCTTTCTGACATAAAAGTAATCTTCGTTGCGTCCGGAGACCATGTTGGTGTGTATCCGCCCTGGGTGGTCAGCAGGGAGAGATAACCACCGGCCAACTGTGAATAGTCTACCGTCCAGCTCCACGAAAAGACCCCCTGGAGCGGATTGCCTGCAAAATCATTTGCGGCAATGAGGCTGGCCTGGATTGTTTCACCATCGAGCCAAGGATCCGGCACGGGGAATACCTTCCACAGGGAGAAAGTAAGCATGCCGGATTTTTCATCATATTTGAGCCCGCCGGAACTCATATCATAGGTGGTATCGTTCAGTTTGAGCTGAATGGTATCCGGGTCAACACCGCTCCCGTTCCCGTCTGTGATGTGTACCTTAACCTCAAGACTTCCGGAGGAAGCTCCGTCTGCAGGATCTGGTGAATCTGCCGTCGGGCCGCTGGCATCGATCATGATCTGGTAATGATTGGCCGGACCCCAGTTCCCTCCGCCATCTAAAGATCTCACATGGAAGTACCAAGTTCCGTCGGCAACATCACTATAAATGACCTGGTCGTCGCTTCCTTCACTGGTTTGGTCCGGTATGGTATTGGGGGACTGATCCAATATGTAGCTATATTCAACCACACTGGCGTCATTGGGCGACCAGTTGAATGTTGGGGCATTGTTGGATTTACCTCCTTCTGTAATGATGAAATTGTCAATATAGTAAGTGGCCCCTTGCGGGTTTTCATCACCCATGATGAGTTCCATCCATCCGGGCAGGTTGTAGTCGGCAAAAAAGAGTTCTTCTACGATATACTCTGCCTGGTCCGGGTCGTCATTTTTGAGCATATTGTAAAGGTTGAATTCAGCATGGCGCCAGGTGCCGTTGGCAACAACACCTTCTATGTTGCCTATTGTCCGGTAAATGTCTTCATCAAATGTTTCCACTGTTTTTGGATCATCGGTGAAGACAATCTCCTTCCACATCCCATTCACATAGGCAACCAGATTCACCTTTATGCCTTCGGAAATTTTGTACTCAAAGCTGACCACCGGATATTGCCTCGCGTCAAAGCTACTGGTACGGATGTAGTTGGCAAAATCACCGCCTTGTTCCGAATTGAAAAGCTCAACAGAGTAATTACCAGTCGAAGCCGCATTCATCGATCTTGTGACCGTGGCTCCATAGGTGTTGCTCATATTTGACCATTCACCTAAATTCACCTCAAGGGTGTCCTGGCACAGGGATGGATGCGTAGAAGAGGAGATGGAGGGGGCAGGCGGCGGAATCGTGTCAACCGTGTTCAGAGTATCCTGTTTGCTTGGGTCAACATCAGCAGTCACCGTGATCGTTTCAACCATAGAGGCTGACACCCCAATGGCGCCTGTGGATGCATTAGTGGTTTCCGTCACCTTGGCGGTTCCGCGATAGATGCCGCTGTCCGCAGCCGTTTCCAGGAGTTGCGGAGAAATTCCGGTCGGATCAGTCACACTACTCGTTAAAGTGACCGTGGCTGAATCAACAGAAGCGGAATCAGCATCCGTTCCCACCAATTCAATGTAAAGTGAATCTCCAATGGCCACGTCATCCGTAAAATCAGTTAAAAAGTCACTGGTTTTGAAGGCCAGGGAGGTCACGGCTGTGGGTTGCGCAAGAGCGACCTGCACAAGCACCGAATCGGATAGCGGACTGGCATTGCCCACAGGGTCAAAAGCCTGGGCCGTGAGGTAATTATCGCCCAAATTAAGTTGAACCCCTGTTTTGAGGAAGTTTACGGTATTTTCATCAGCCTGGGTTGTCCCCTGGGATACGCCGTCAACAAATATCTCAACCCTTAAGCCCGAACTTGATATTCCAGAAACAGTAATGTTTTTAAGAATAGTTGGAGAGGCTGGTTGGTATACTACGGGCGCATGAGGTAAATTAGACATTACAGTATAATAGACTTCAAATTCATTGAACTCAGCAAGAATGGTTGTCAGGACGTTGTTTACAATGTCAAGTTCTGCAGGCACAATTACCCACCGTTGAGAAATGGGATTCCACCTGTATATCTTAAGACTATTTTCGTCAATACCGCCAAGTTGCTCATCCGTGTAGTACATTTCTAATGTACAATCTTTGGTAAACTCATAGTCGGCTGGTCTTATTTCATAAATATTGCCAACAAGAGTCAGTTCAGGATCATCCACTGAGGGGGCTATTGAATGGTCTACTTCTTTTACAGTAAAAAGTTCATGAGTATCCGCAGTAGCTTTGGATGGAAGATAAAATGATACTAGCCCATCATTACTATTTATTCTATTATTACTATAACTCCTGACAAGCCTCGCAACCTCAGTCTTTACAGTGTCTTCCTTATAATTATTATCTTGGTCATATACTCTCAACCTAATAGTATAAGTCCCTATCGGCAATCCACCAGTTAACTGGTATGGAACGTCGGTTACATGCCAGGTTGCCAAATTACCGTAAATAGTTCGGACACCTGGTAACGGTTGATAATCGTCAAAGGTTTCAGTGTATGAGGTAATGATTGTGGTCCATTCAGTAGGATTTTCGCCGTATCCATAGTCTACCGTATATTTCTGAAAGTCTCTGGCAGAGGCAGTGCCAATAATAGGTATGTACGCATAAACCAGACAATCTTCATAGGGTACACGTATCTCAGCCGTGATGTTGGAGATGTCTATGACACCCCGGCCTGTGACAAGTTTAAGTATTTCGGCACCGTCCTGATTGGCCACCAGCATGTCGCCATTATCATCCAGCAAAACAGCATTCGGTTGGCTAAAGCCAATCGTGCTGTCCGCCCACAATACGTCGGGTGGATAAGGCAGTTCGTCCAAATAATAGCCGTCGGAATTCAATTTGAATATTTTTCCCAACGCTTTATCCACAATAAAGAGGTTGTCGTTGATATCCAGATCCAGTGCCACAGGATCAAAACTATCCAGGCCAAGGTCGTCTGCTGAAATTGAAAACAGGAGAGTCTCTGATAAATCGTATTTGTTAACCACATGATTGACAAAATCTATCTCGTACCTATTTCCTGATGGATCTATGACGGACACATTAGTGCCTACCGTTTCAGATGTCCAATCACCTGGCAGCAAGGCATACGCGTTGCTGTCAATGGGTCCATCAACGCTGCTGAATTGAAAATAGTATTTTGCGTCTGGAGCCTGCGTACCACTGCTGTCTTTACCATCCCACAGGATTTGATGAGCGCCTGCCTCCTTGAACTCATCGATCAAGGTCTTGATCAAGTTGTTTTCTTGATCATAGATGGACAATGTGATGTTTGCATCAAGTGAGGTAGAATAATTAATGATCGTGTCCGTTCCAGCTTCCGAGGCAATCTGCGATGCAAGAACCCAGGATTCTTCCTGCGTTTCGTTATAATCTGAGCTCTTGGTTGTCTTATCCCAACAGGCTTTTCCGTCATAAGTAACAAATGCCACTCCTTTTATTTCATTTTCGCTTAAGCCAATAACAGATACCGGTATCTTAAGCCGTATCCATTTTCCGGTTTCAGTAATGATGCCCATGTAATAAAGGGACTTGGTACCATCTTGGCCACCCGTATTGATCGAACTCTCACTCCCAATATGGTCCGAGGATGAATACTTCCAATATGCCCTGTGTTCACCGTCTCCATCGTCCGTGTAAAACTGCAAGAGAACCTCCGAAGGTGGGTCTGCAGGATCAAGGTATACGTATTGTATAATGTTATCATTGGCGCTTAATGATAAAGTCTTATCCGCATGGATAAAGTAGTGTCCGTGGGTACCATCCCCTCCTGCATCAGTGTGCGATTTCAGACCACTGTATGAGATTGTGGTATCCCACTCCCACATCTCCATCGTGGTCGATCCTGTCGGCAGCGTATCGTCGACCCAGACATCCGGATCGTCAGATGTTGGTATGTAGCCTTCGGCGGCAGGATCAACATTTTGAAGGATAGAATTTATGTTTATTATAAGACCGGATGGTGAATTTCCTGTTATTCGAAATGTAGTATCATACTCATTTTCATTCCCTGCTAAGTCTACAATAGTCAGTCTCAGCGAGTAAAGACCAGGTGCAAGAAAACTTGTGTCAAGTTCCGCCAAAGAACCGTCCATAATTTCTTGGGTAGATACAATACTCTGCGTCCATTCGCTTGGATTTTCTCCTTGTCCGTATTCCAATGTATAATATTGTAAACTCTCGTCTGAAACAGTACCATTTATTACTAATTTGTTCTCATTATCTGAAGTAATCATTCCAAATGCAGCTTCGGGCAATGTATTGTCAATTAATATTTGGTGTGTTTCTGTATGTGTTTGAAAAGAATCCGTAGTATTAAATGCGTTGACTTCATATGAATAAATTCCCTCCTCAACAAGAACGCTGCTGTCATCCTTCCCATCCCAGACAAAAGATTTATCTCCTATGGATCTTTGTTCATTTGATGATATTGTTCTAACTTTATTTCCTTCCGAATCGTAAATTAGAATATTGACATAGGCGTCTAAGGGTAAGGTGTAAGATATTTCTATTGTCGCCTTTGTTGAGCCTGTGGTAGCCGGTGAAAATTGATAAGGAATCGTTGCTCCTTCAGGGGCGGTTTCTGCTCTTGGAAGCTGAATATATGTGGGATCGGGGTTTTTAACGCCATTTTGGTCAGGGTCTTTACATAATTCTTCTAGTGCGGCGATTCTATCTAAATTGAATTGAATACGGCTATTTATTGAGTCTTTTTTGTTTAAAAGGCTTTTTCTGTCATCGTATAGTTTCTGCAATTCAATTAGGTCGTTAATAAGATCACTTAAGGAGTCACTTATCCCCTTACCAAAATATTTACAATCATCGATTTTCGTTCTTACAATCTCATCCAAAACAGGAAATTGCCCAATTGTATCTAATGTAGTAATGATCTTTATCGTTAAGGCTTTCGTTGCTCTGTCAGCCATATTCATTTTGATTGCATTTCTTACTATCTTTGCCCAATTCACTAAATTTCCTGCAGTAGTAGCTAGTCCTTTAATGTCTTTGACTAAAGAGAGCAGATCACCTAATTCGTAGTATAAAAGAGTCGCAGCATAAAGTCCCATTGCTCCGTGTTCAACAATATCGTATAATTTTAAACTAACGGCTATAAGATTTCCTGCCAACTGTTCTTCTACCACTTGAAGTTTCATTTCTAACTTCGCTATCTCTTTTTGCAACCTTCTTAGTTCTTCACAGTAAGGATTTGCTCTGGCTTCAAGGCACCAAGCCATTTGAAAAAGAATCATGAGTATGGCAACAATCTTTCTTGCTCTGACAATGTTCATTTATAATCACCTCAAGGATTCGCAATTAGAACTAAATTTACGTTTCCAGTTACTTCTGAGTTTCTCACCGAGATTCCCACTAACGTGGCATCACTAAAACCTTCAGCACTTGCTGTAACACTATAATTCTCAGATGGTGGCAAAAAGTCTATTATATACGTCCCCTCGGTATTCGAACCACCTAGACCATAGCTGCCATATTTTCCTTCTATATCCTGAACCTCGGCGATAATAATAGCACCACTAATTGGAGTCCCCTCTGAATCAGTGATTGTTCCCGATATTGCACCATTTTCAGAACTAAGACTAAAATCAATATCCGTTGTTGCAACCGAAGATTCCACTTGTATGTTAGAGAGATATATGTTTGTTAAACCAGAAGCATAAACACTGACCTTATAATTTCCGGGCGGTAATTGTTCCATTATATATTCGCCGTTATGATTACTTTCACAAGACCCTACACCTTCACCATCTAACTGCTCTGCTGTTAAAACTGCTCCCTCAACAACCTCATTCCCATTACTGCTATTAACAACTTTACCAGATATAGCTCCACCAACCGACAAACTGAAGTTAACATTGGAAGTGTTTACATTATTTATAATCTCAATATCATTCTTTGTTTGAAGATAAAATCCGTCAGCAAACACGCTTACTTCATAAAGACCTTCTTCCAAGCCTGATATTTCAAATATCCCATCACCTGAAGTTAACACAGACTTGATACTTGAAGCCGATGCAACTACCTTTGCCTCAGGAACTGGGCTCCCGCCATCAGACCGAACCACCAGCCCTGACATAGAACCTCCTTTTTCCAAATAAAAATTTAGCCCGACTAAGTTTGCGCCTTCATCTATTTTTATTCCATTCACTGAGGATTTAACATAGCCGGTTGCTTGAACAGTTACTGTATAAATGCCTTTCAATAGACCATCCAAACTATATTCGCTATTTGATTGACTCTTCGCGCTATCAATAATTTCATAATCTTCCGTGCTCACATAAACATCTGCGTCGCTAATCAAATTGGATGTATTTTTTTCACGAATAATCCCAGAAATAGAAGCACTTTTTATTAATATAAAATTTATATCAGGTGTTATGTTGTTAGGTGCTACTGATATATTTTCCTTTTTAGATATCACATATCCGTTAAATGACGCCTCCACTTTATAGGTTCCACCTTCCAAATAATTAATGGTGTATTTCCCATTTGCATCTGTTGTTGCCATTCCTCCGGCTACTAGATTATCCAATGTTATTGCGTACACATGTGCTCCTGATATAGGAGTTCTTTTATCAGAATTTATTACTGTGCCTGAAATAGCACCGCTCTCAGCATATAATATACCACTAAATGCTATTGTTATCAGACATTGAATAATGATAATTTTTAGTAAGTTATCTGAGATCCTTAACATGTTATCCCCTTCTAGCTTTGGTCTCATAAATATTTGGGTCCCCCAAATTATCTAAAACTTATAAAGGTGTGTATTTTTTTGACCTATTATCATTATACATTTACTATCAGATGATAAAACACTTCTGATTCTATTTTCTTTAAATGAATCTTGTTCCACAATACTTCCGTCTATCAAGAAAAGGTAGAGGAAACTTTCTTTATTGCGTATAGTCCAATCTTTGCTTATGGTAATTGCTATAAGATTCCCGGAGTACGAAATAACCAGGGAACCGAAGGGACTATTAATTGAATCATATCCTTTTATTTTCTGAAGCCACATTGCCTTGCCTTTACTGTTATCTAATAGCGAGATGCTGTGATCTTGGGTCATGGTTTTGACAATATATTTCCCGTCACCTGAAAGCGCGATATCCATCTCGCCAGGGATCAATTCCTTTTCATAAAGGACATTGCCCCTTTTATCCAAAGAATAAAGCTTATCCTCTGCTGCCATCACAATGGACTGACCCTCAAAGGAGATATCAAACGTCGCTTGACAACCCTTATGTTCGAATCTCCAGAGTTTTTTCCCTTTTGTACTAAAGAAAAGGAGGTATCCGGTTGTTTTTCCTTTTCCCCAATTGGGTATGTGAATTGCTGCATATTCACCGTTTCCGGAAAACTTGACTTTTGCACTTCTCAGATCGTCAACATGATGCGTCGTGAGAAGTTCGCCCTTTCGATTGTGGAAGTAGATATTATGCGTGAAAAACGAAAGCACAACGATAGTGTTCCCATTTGGCGAAAGATCAAAGAAGACGTGTTGGGGCAAGACCACCGGCTGGGAATCGGCGATCTTCACAACACCCTCAATTTGTTCCCAACTCTTTAATTCTGACTTCTGACTTCTGATTTCTGTTTCCTTTATTCTTGATAAAGTAATTTCCTTCCCCTTCAAGGTAGCAATGGTGAGCCCATCGTCCGACATTGCTGTTTTGGCCGAGTTTTTTAGAGAGATCTTTTTTTCCACTTTCCCTTTACTGTCCAAAACATAGATGCTCTTTTCGGTCATAACGGTCTTCAGGGGAAACCTGCCACCCTTGCCATCTTTTCCAACATCAAAATCCATAAGATCACTTGTCTTAACAATCCGGCTGTCGAATTCCATCTTCCATAGCAGTGTAGGTGCTGCGTTAGCAGAGGAAGATAACAGGATAAAGACTAATGCCAGAATGAAGTTTAAAAGATTTTTTTGATAGGATAACTGGATTGACATGATTGTGTTAATTCCTTGAGCTTTCAATTAATTTCAACTTAATAATTCTTTCTGTCAATTCTTTATTCTCCACCAATCGGCTTCAATTTCTTTATCCTGTTTATCGTATTAATCCTGTCAGAGGTTTTTTCTCAGCGTCCTCAGCTACTCTGCAGTGAGAGTCAGGGGGATTGCCATTCAGGCCCTGCAACAGGTGTCACCGTAATCGTGTTGGTTTTATTGCTCTCGCTACCATTTGCATCCACGGCAGTCACTGTGTAACTGTACGATCTTCCGTTTGTTAGTCGGACGTCTGTGTATGTCGTTTCGGTTAGCAGATTGTTATTAATCTGCTCCCCGTCACGAAAAATATTGTACCCCTGGACATCTGGTTCAGAGACAATATCCCATGTGATGGTTATTACCGTATCTCCTGGTGAAGTTGCTATTCCTTGTGGAGCAGGGGGCCTTATATTAACAGGCACCGTTACTTCTTCTGATACCGGACTGGTTTCGCCATAAGCGTTTGTCGACACAGCCGTAATTGAATTTTCACCCTCATTTACGATCACTCCGGTGAGGCTAAATGCCCCCGTACTGGAGGCTATTGTTGTGCCTTGGGATATTCCGTTTACAAATATTTCAACAGTTGATCCCGGATCAGCATTCCCTCTAACCGTAATCTCTGAATCAACAAGTGGGGTTCCGGGTATGGGATCGGTAATTACTGGCGCTGTGCTCGCGGTCATTACCGATACTGATTGTGAATAAGCACTTTCGTTTCCCGCTACATCAACTGCTGTCACATTATAGACATAGGTTTTCCCGCTTGATATAAGATCCGAATATTCTGTCCAATATTGAGTGTCGCTATTTATCTTTGTTCCATCACGATAAATATTATACAATTCCATTTCACCTTCAGAATTGCGAACCCATGTAAGGTTAACTTGGAAATCAACCTGGGTAGCGACAAGCCCTGTTGGAGGAGGTGGTGGAGTACCGTCTACGATGATAGTCTTACTTTTAATCTCCTCCCAATTACCTGCTTTATCTACAGCTTTGTATGATATGGTAGTAGAACCCTCAGAAGAAAGAGAAAAGGGTTTAATATAAATTATCCATGGACCATCATTTATACGATATTCGATCCTTTCCACTCCAGAAGTACTATCCTTTGCAGAAAAGGAATAAGTAAAACTTAAAGGTGCATATAAGTTATACATATAATTAACCAAATCATCACTTGGTGTTAAAGTGGTCTCGGGAGGAGATGTATCTATCATAGCTTCGGCCGGCATTGTAGCTGAAGAATCCACTCCTTCATAATTGGTGTTCACGACAACTCCATCAGCAACCCGGATCAATTTATTCACGTCATCGCTATCTTCCAGTGTAAACCCAAGCTCCTTGCCAAAGGCAGTAGATGTAAAGATCCCTGAATCAGGACCAGTCTCTGAAAGATTTATCGTGATCCCCGTAGTGTCAGAATCGCTGATTACTTTGACACTCACATCTTGAATGCTTGCTGGGTCTGTGTTTAAATTCTTGTTTTTCAAGGTAATAACTGCAGTATCATTTGAAGAGTTATAATATTCTTTATCAAAAGCAACAAATCCGGCAATTCCATCTGAAGCGCTGGGGGTCGAAGTGACTTCCGCCGAATAATCACTTTCATTACCGGCTCCATCGTATAATTTTACAGCGATATAATAAATAGTGTTGTTTACCAATCCTTCAAGCAAATAGTCTTTATATATGGTTCCGACATCAATGGATTCCTCGTATATTCCAGGAGATGGCCCATAATATATCTTGTAGCCATTCGCTTCCAAACCAGGTGTCCAATTCAGATAAATAAATTCATTCCCTGCCACGCTTCTTAATGCAGTCGGTGGCAAAAGCAATTTTTCGCTCAGCCATTGCGAGTAATCGACCGGAGTATAATTATTGTCATCGAAATAATCATAAATATTATAAAGATTCTTAGGATTACCACCCAAAGCCATTTTTTCCGTGACTGACTCTCCCCACCAATTGTTCCTTGCATCTATCTCGTTATTCGTTTCGTTCCAAATGTCATATTTTGAGTTTGCATAGATGTTATTTTGGTTAATTATAGGAGCTGAGTAGTTCCTTAAGAAAATCCCCATATCTTCATTGCCCCTTACTGTGTTATAATTTATTGTAATAGGAGGTGATCCTTCGATAGCGGAACATAAAATACCATGAAATTTGTTTTCAATGATTCTATTATTATTTATGACTCCGCTATTGCAGGAAATGCCAATTTGATTTCTTGAAATAGTATTATTGCTTATATTGCATGAGTCGCAATATATTCCGAAGTTATTTCCTGTTATTCCGTTATTCTTGATCTTGTTATTGTTAATAATGGTATCTGAGTTAATGCTATATATACCTCTCCAAGAATTGTTTTGAATTATATTTTCTTCCACAAAAACAACAGAAGAATCGAGCACCTCGATACCATACCAATTTTTTGATATAATATTATTTCTTATAGTCACGCTACCATTAGAAATATGAATTCCATACTTGGTGAACTCAATATTGCAGTTTTCTATATTTGCTTCACCGGCAATTACTAAGCCGCCAGAACAGTCCGTTTTGCTACTGGAGGTGAATATTATTCTTTCAGCCGGCGTGCCTTTTGCAATCAGTTCTCCCTGAACATACAGATTTACATTGCTATCCTCAAGAAACATTACTTTTGTTCCGGGTTCAATGATAAGCGTTACATCTGGATAGACAATTACTTTTTGGGTAATCAAATAAGGACTATTGATTGATGCCCAGGTTGTATCCTGTAAAATATTACCTTCAACCACAGAAGTGGAATATAGAGCCGTGTCCTCACAAATCACGGTATTTCCCTGTTCATCTGTCCGATCGAGATATATGGTGGTTATTGTGTCATCAGAACTAATGTCTAAATCTCCATCATTATTGCCAGAACCCGACTCGTCTAAAGCAATTGAACCTCGGAATATGCCAGTATTTACATCAGTTTCACTCAAAGTCACTGTTTCGGGAATAATGTCTCCAGCCTGAGTGCTAAAAGTAAAGGTATCACCCAGGGCAAAGTCCGTATCCCAGGATGTCTGGATTGTAAAGCTAACTTCACCCCCGTCAGAAGTATACATTTCGTTCTCTGTAGCGAGTTTATGGGTTCCGCTTACCGAACCGATAACAGAAAAACGAGCATATGTACCCTCTTCAACACAGGTTACTACCCATTCTTCATTAAGAGTTGTAAAGCTTGTTATGATTTCTTCTATAATTGAGTCTCCAACATTGGAAGGATCCGCCACAGGTTCAGTTGCTGAAGAAAAAGTTCCACTGCTTTCTGTATTGCTGGTTATGTTTATTACAATATTATCTATAACATCTGGATCAGCATTTGCATTTTGATCTGCGACCTGAATATAGGTAATATCACCTGATTGGTAGGCAATGACCTCAGACCAATTAGAATCTGTGAGTTGAATGGAATCGTCCAGAGCAAATATTGCTTTAATGGTTTTATCTCTATTAATTACCAGATCGCAATCTCCTGAGCCTGAGCATTCATCATCTTCCCAGCCGACAAAAAAAGAGCCAGGATCAGGAACAGCGGAGAGGTTGATCAAGGTACCTGCGTCGTATGTTTCTTGACAGTCCGACCCGCAGTTTATTCCTTCAGGCGAACTTGTAACTGTCCCTGACCCCGAACCCTCTTTAGCAATCGTGATCGTTCCATTTAATGCAAACGTGGCGATCACATTTTTATCTGAATCCATTGTAAGTGTACACGGTCCTGTACCACTGCATTCGTCTCCAGACCATCCGGAAAACGCAGATCCGGCATCCGGGATAGCTGTAAGCGTAACTTCTGTATCAATTGAGTAGTCGCTTACGCAAGTATCACCGCAGAATATGCCCTGGGGAGAGCTTGTAACGGTTCCACTTCCTGAACCTTGTTTTGTTAAATATAAAAATACAGCGCCTGTACCATCCAACGGAATATTTATTACGGGGTCGTTTGTGTCATTGGAACTGATTCTGACGAGTGCACTTTTAAGACCGTCAGAGGTCGGGCTGAATGCTAACGACAACGCGCAGTTTGAATTCGGTGATAAGGTGAATGGAGTGTCCTGACACCCTCCGGAGATTACATCAAACATATTGTAATCCGTTCCGGAAAGCTCGATATTGCTGACCTCAAGGTTTCGTGACCCGGTATTGGAGATGGTCAGTATTTGACCCGCTGATGTAGCGCCAATGGTGACGTTTCCAAAATCAAGGTTTGTCGGGGTGACATTGATATGTGCTACACCTAAATCGATACCGGTAATGGTTTCTTCGGGCTGATCGATGATGTCATTACCGTCGGTTGTTAAAGTAATGGTCTGCAACACCTGTTCGGTGCCATCTGAAAACCAAACTTTTATCTCCCACGTGCCGCTAAGAAGAGGCAGGCGGAAATGGCCGTTTGCGTCGGTTCTTGTGCCCGTATTTATTTGACCCACGGAAGTCTGTTCCGGCCCGTTAAGTGCATTGTCGGAGTGTGCATTTACAGAAACATCTGCAGCCGGTGTAATACCATCGGCTTCATAAACAGTCCCCTCGACAGCGCCGTCCGCATAATAGGCCTGTAACGTAACCTGTCTGTGTTCACCAAAGACAAGATTTAATATATCCTCTTCACCGGGGGATACCATTTCTTTTGGAAGCCCACCTACCAGCACAGGATACTCAGAACGTCCCAAATACAGCCCCACACGCCAGTCACCCTGCTCAATCCCAACCGTAGCCTGACCTGATGCGTCGGTTTCGTCGCCGTTTCTTAACCGTTGAAGTGCGGGGTCGGAGGTGTTTATTCTGTTGACATACAAGTTTGCACCTTCAACCGCCAGGTTTCCGTATTCGTCTAATATGGTTCCGTCTATCCAGGCGGTTACCTTATGAACCGTAAAGTCGACTCTGTTTGGGCCGGAAACCGTCGGAACAATCACAGGATGGGATTCGAAATTATACGTGGACAGGCCTCCAAAATATCCTGGAATTCCTTCTATTTCCACTTCCCAACTCATTCCGGCCAAAGCGGGCAGAGAAAAATTACCGTTTATATCTGTAACAACTTCGGATTCATATTGATCATCTTGGACCTCCGCATCAACCCACATGCCCCAGACCGGGTTGCCTGTATAGTATTCTGTAACAGTGCCTGTAATCTGTGAGTCGGGGAGGATAAGGTAAACGTTTTGATTTACAGTGCCGTCAGCGGGAACGGTGACCAAGGAATTATCATCACTGATATAACCATCTTTGTCAGAACCGACGGCAACATCCCCAGGCTCCGGAATTAACAAGCTGAATGAGCCGTCACCGGCAGAAAAAGCGGCGGACACAAAATTATCAGTAGCCGGATTTATGGCATAAACCACGACATCAGGCACAGGGGTCGTTGTTCCCTCTTCATATACATAACCCCCAACAGACTGGGATGTGGATACGGGGGTAACGGTTAATTGTACGGTGGCAGATTCGCTGATGGTGTTTGTTACCCTGGCGATATAGTCTCCTGGTGCAAACAGGCCTCCAGCAAAATCAAAGTCAATTGTTATTTGAAGTACTGACGAATTAGCGTCACCAGACAGGAAATCATCATCGTCAATCCATTTATTATCTGTAAATATTTGCTCCAAAATAGACCACTCATTTCCATCTATGACCCCATTATTGTTAAAATCATGGAACAGTTCAAAAAATATGGTTCCACCTTCCGATGCGGCCCGGGTTTGAAATGTAAATCCCGTGAATGAATCCGCCGGAACGGATTCAGGAGAAACAGATAAGGTAATAGGGTCAGTGCCGGGGATAGTGAAGGTTGCAGTGACAATTGTGTCCGAACTTAAATCCGGAATACAGTCGCCGATTCCATTACACCCGCCGCCCGACCAGCTGGCAAAAGCGGATCCTGTATCCGGTGCGGCTGTTAGTACCACCTGAGATCCGGCGGGGTATTCATTTTCGCAGTCGATTCCGCAATCGATACCTGCCGGGGAGCTGGTGACGGTTCCGGTGCCGGAGCCATCCTTGACTACAGTGAGTGTTGCTGCCTGGGTGTAAACAAAGCTCTCATCAGAGGTTTTTGACATGTTGCCATATGCATCATTAACTTCAACACACCAGTGGTATGTTTGGCCGACGGTCAGCGGGGGCCCGTTATATTCCACAGATGTTGATGTCAGGTCGTCAACGTCCCAGTAAAAATCATTGCTGTATACACGAACTTCATATGTGTAACCATCTCCTACCCCTGTCCAGGAAAACACCGGCGTGCCGGCGACAGGTTCACCCCCTGCCGGTGAAAGATCTGTGGCAAAAACATCAACAAAACTTTCAACAATTCTCGTCCTGATATGCGTGCCCTCGGAATCAATGATGGTAAAAGTGTAGGTTAGCGGCGGGGCGGGATGGGTGGAACCAAAGGAAATACGGTTTTCTATTTCCCAGTTATCTTCTTCATAGACAAGATCCATAGACCCTGATATGCCCGGCCCTGTCACACTTACAGAGGTGGCGTTGTGATCGTTATCCTCAACATCCAGCCAAACCCAGTACGCGTCGTTTTCATGCCTGGAATCGGCATCGGCTTCGTAAGGATCGTAAAAGGGATTTGGGTTTTCAATCGTTCCGTCAACAAGTGTTATGTCTATACCGGACTCAGCATTGCCGCCGCTCAGGACAACCGGTGCTGAAGCATCGCAGCCGCCATATACTCCCCACGGGTCCGTGGGTTGTAAATCGCAATCCGTTCCACAGTTTAAAATTGCTGAAGCCACATAATAGGTACCGTCCAGAAGGTCGGGAAACGAGTAGCTTCCGAGAGCCGGCAGTTCAATAACCGCATAATCATCAGGATTCGGCGGAGAACAGGAAATCGGGGATGTAAACAATACAACGTAGATAGGACCTTCCTGTGATCCGCTGTAAGAAACGGTTCCGGAGATGGAGCCGCCTGCAGGTACAAACGTAGCCGTAACAGTGGTGGCCGAACTTAGTTCCGGTACACAATAGTTAATGCCGCCACATCCGCCGCCCGACCAGCCGGTAAAGGCGGATCCTGTATCCGGTGCAGCGGACAGGATAACGGTTGACCCTTCCGGAAAATCATGGGAACAGTCTTCTCCGCAGTCGATTCCCTCCGGAGAGCTTGTAACTGTTCCGTTACCTGATCCGTCTTTAATAACGGAAAGTGTGGTGGGTTGGACATAGACAAAGCTTGAACGGGCCTGGGACAGGTTGTCATATACATCATGGACATCGACA
>Ga0114922_10001696_pt1 | contig 20841 bp, 18 predicted proteins | sample AartaG_FD_100975 | JGI IMG/M metagenome (GOLD analysis project Ga0114922, IMG submission 100975) | Deep subsurface microbial communities from Aarhus Bay to uncover new lineages of life (NeLLi) - Aarhus_00045 metaG | ecosystem: Environmental > Aquatic > Marine > Oceanic > Sediment | place...
AACAAACAAACAAACAAACAAACAAATAAACCATTAAATCATATTTAGTTTTAGGTCTAAATAGAAAAATGTTCTGTTCTTCTAATAATCTCTTCCTGTAAATCTTTTCCTAAGTTTATATAATAATCGCTATAACCAGCAACGCGTACAATTAGATTACGATATTTTATTGGATCTTCTTGAGCAGCACGCAAGGTATTTGCCGAGACTACGTTAAACTGAATATGATGACCCCCCATTTTAAAATAAGAGCGTATCAGATGGGCTATATTATTAATTCCTGATTCACTTGAAAAGAATTTGGGAGAAAATTTTTGATTTAATAAAGACCCTCCAGTTCGAAGATGGTCAATTTTGCCAGCGGACTTTATTACTGAGGTTGGACCATTAATATCCATCCCTTGGACTGGGGAAATTCCTTCAGATAAAGGTGTAAACGCCTTTCTACCATCTGGCGTGGCACCAGTTACCATTCCAAAATAGATGTGGACAGTCGTAGGAAGTAGATTTATTCTATGGACTCCTCCTCTAGTATTTGGACGACCATCAATGGCATTATAAACAATCTCGAAAATTTGTTGGGTGATAAGATCGGCGTAATCTTTATCATTCCCATATTTAGGCGTTCTATAAATCAGTTTTTGTCTTATTTCCTCAAAACCTTCGAAGTTTTTTTTAAGCACTTCGAGCATCTGCTCCATAGTATAAATATTATTGTCATAGATATTATATTTTAGAGAGGTTAAGCAGTCAGTTATACTTCCCATGCCAACAATTTGAATATAGGATGTATTGTATTTTGCTCCGCCATCGTTATAATCTTTTCCATTTATGATGCAATCGTCAATAATAATTGATAAAAATGGGGAAGGATTTTGCGCCCAAATCCGCTCTATTATTAGATTACCTTTTATTTTAATGTCAACAAAATGCTTAATTTGTTTTGTATACGCTTCTAATAACTCATCAAAAGTTCTAAAAGAGGTAGCGTCTCCCGTCTTTAATCCAACTTGTTTACTCGTTAAAGGATCATTTCCATTATGTAAAGTAACTTCAAGAATTTTCACAAGATTAAAGTATCCTGTTAATATGTATGCTTCTTTTCCAAAAGCTCCCGTTTCAACGCATCCACTCGCACCACCGTTTCGAGCATCTACTAACGATTTTCCTTGGTGCGTAAGTTCTTGGATAATGGCGTCTGCATTAAAAACCGAGGGTTGACCAAAACCTGTTTTAATAATCTTAAGGGCTCTTCTAATAAAATCGTCTGGAGTTTTTTCACTTATTTGAACATTACTACTAGGCTGTAGTATTCTCAGATCTTCAATTACATCTAAAAGTACGTAAGAAAGTTCATTTACTCCGTTAGAACCATCTTCTTTTAACCCTCCTAGATTAATATTGCAAAAATCTGTATAAGTACCGCTTTCTTCGGCAGTTACTCCCACTTTTGGAGGTGCTGGTTGGTTGTTAAATTTAATCCAAAAAGCTTGGAGTAGTTCGACGGCTCCTTCTTTTGTCAAAATGCCATCAGATATATCTTTCTTGTAAAAAGAGTATAAATGTTGATCAAGCCGTCCGGGATTAAAGGCATCCCAGGTATTATATTCTGTAATAACGCCTAAATGAATGAACCAGTAATGCTGCAAAGCTTCCCAGAAAGTTTTTGGAGCTTGAGCTGGAACGCGAGAACAAATCTCAGCGATTTTTTCTAATTCTTTTTTTTTAATTGGATCAGATTCGTTTTCGGCTAATTTTAAAGCCTTTTTAGTATGTCTCTTAGCATAGGCTATTATACTATTAGCTGCTATATCCATGGCCTTTAATTGCTCTCTTTTAGCAAACGCATCAGGATCGTTGTAAAAATCTAAGTTCTCGATTGAAATTTGAATTCGTTTTTTAAAATCCATAAAGCCCATGTTCCAAATATTCTTTCCAGCTACAGTATGTCCAGGAGCTCTCTGTTCCATGAACTCTGTGTAAATCCCCGCTGAATAGGCATCTATCCACTCTTGGTCGACTTGAGAAAAGATCTTCTCTCTGATTGTTTTTCCTTTCCAAAATGGAATGACGATATCTTTAGATTTTCGCCACACTTCGTCTTGCACTTTAAAAGATATTTTTTCACGAGAATCTAATATCTCTAAATCATTTAGCGTATGACAGCAAACTTCTGGGTAAGAAGGAGTCGCTTTTGGCTCCGGACCGCGTTCTCCAACAATAAGCTCATTGTCATTAAAACAAATTTCCTTATTTTTTAGGATATATTCAAATGCTTTAGCTCTAGCAACTGGAGCAGAATATTTATGAGCTGCTCCATTCTTATAAAATTCTGTTATTAATAAAGCACGCTCCAATGAAAGATACGGAATTGCTCTACGACTTTGTGTTCGTAGTTTTTTTATTCGCTCATTCATTTTAGATTCCTTCAAGCGCTTTATGCTTTACTAATATCGATGCTTTTTAAAATAAATAATTTAAAAACACTAATATAAATACAATAAATATTGGTTTAAAAAGTATTTTTTTATTAAACAAAAGATCGCTCTAAAAAAAAAAATAGATTAGGTGTTAAGTTTTTGGAGTAGATAAGCCATGTTTTTACCTAAATTTTGAAAAGTAGCTATACCTTCTTCGTCTTCCTTAATCATTTCTGGATCTGTAGTATTTGGATTAACGCCTAAATTCCAATAGCTTGAACCAACTACAAACATTTGGTTAATTAGAAAAAAATAATTTATACTAGAAAAAACATGAGCGGCTCCTGCTCGCCTTACTGACACCACAGCCGCGCCTACTTTATGTTTTAATAAATCTCCGTTCACTTTACTTACAAGCCCAGCTCTTTCGATAAGCGCTTTCATTCGAGTCGCAGTATCTGCAAAATATGTTGGTGACCCTAATATTATACCATCCGCATTAAGCATCTTTTCTAAGTATTCGTTTAATTTATCAGTTTTGACGCTACATCTTTTATCTTTGTTCTTGGCGCATTTATAACACGAGAGACAACCTTGGATTTTATCTATACCAATCCAAACATATTCAACTTCAATTCCAGTGGCTTTTAATTCGTCCATTATAATATTTAAGCACTTAGTTGTAACACCTTCGCGCCTAGGACTTCCATTAAACACAACTACTTTCATATTTTAACCTCTTCTAATTAAATTATATTAACAATTGCATAATTAAATTGCTTTCTTCTTATTAGTTTGTCTAATTATTTTATGGAAATAATATCGATTTGACTTGTTTTTTCATCAACGATAAATTTTTGTTTAGCTATATTTTAAGGCGTAAGTGGTAAAATAATAGGATTTAATTTTATTTGTTTTCATTTGCAATAACGGGAATGTCAATAAATGATGCGTGAGCGTTCTCTCTTTTAATTGTTATAGTAGGCGTGCCTTCGTCAGGGTAACGCCTAAATGTATCTTTATCTGCACCTGCAATAACAATCCTGAGTTTGTGACCTTTGCGGATTAATACAGAAGTTGGTAAGAGTCCAAAAGTTATTTCCGCAACTTCACTAGGTATAAGAGGGAGCGAATCTTTGCGCTTGAAGGAATGATATGGCACCATGATTTTATACGGAGGCTCCTCTGAAGAAACTTTACGATGAATAAAGCGCAGTTCACCGTCAGTAACAAACATCACTTTTCCATTTTCGTCCAAATCCTCTAAATAAACAAAGATCACCCCATCTTCGTGAGTAGATGCTAAATAAAGGGTGATAATTGGATATCCCGTGATCTCCGTATCTTTTTCTATAGGTGGACTATCATATATCAATAATTTTTGGTCAACTTTCTCTCTTTTATCGTAAAACATTTTTTGTGCATAATGAGTATGCCAACGATTTCCCTTTCCTGAAGTCATCTCAAAATCAACGCTATATTTATCTTCTCCTTCTTCATTTTGAGGTTTAGACAGAGACATTGAATTATTATCTGAAAAATACCATCTTTGCATGGATTGGCCAAGTGGAGGCCAAATTTCTGTCGTCTTCCATTTTTCCTCTCCCATAGTATAATAATAAAGAGCTTTTTCTGAGAATGGCTGTTTTCCGTAAATGCATAAGTCAAAAAAATCGAGCCACGCATTCTGTTGCGATTCTTTTTCTGGAATAACTTTATAGTCTTTATGAAAATAAGGGTTTGCCCTTCGATTAGCTCCGTGATCCCAATCACCAATAACTGCTCTCATTGGGTTCTTATAGGTCATAAATCGGTTAATTATATTATCTGAAGCTGCGCCGTCAAACCATCCTGCCAAACAAAAAAATGGGACATTCGATTCTTCTATTTGATCTTTTTTCATGCAAACGCTAACTGTGTCAACTGTATCCTCCTTTTGCTTAATTAAATGATCGTCTCGATAGACGACAACATCCTCATTTTCAAATACATATAAATTCGAAGAATGTTGTTTTATAGCTTCCTTTAAAAGGAGCTTTTCTTTATCTGAATCGACAGGTTTAACGCCTTTAACAAGAAAAAACATTAATGGTAAAATGCTGAGGAATTTTCTACTATTATTCATGTCTAATGCTCTACCCAATAATCCCCACATTCTAATAAAAAAATGGTTATACGCCCCACCTGGGTATGCTACTTCTGTGTAATTATCCCATTGATTACTAAAAGGAGATATTCCTTTCACAGCAGGATGATTTAAGGTCGCTACATACTCCGCTGTTCCGCCCAAATACGATCCCCCCATTGTAACAATATTTCCATTGGACCACTGCTGACTAACGATCCAATCAATAATTTCTCGACCGTCCTTCACTTCTTCGTCGAACCAGGGGTAAGGTCTAGAACCAAACGAAGCTCCTGTACCCCGCACATCAACGTACACAAATCCATAACCGCGACTTGTTCCCATTTGATGCATTCTTTTTGTATCAGCAACTTCTTTCATGAACCATCTAAACGGTATTCTAAACGTATAATTTCTCCAATATCGTGTTTGCAATAAAATAATGGAAATCTTATCTTCTGGAGATAAATTTTTCGGTAAAACTAATTCGATGGCGATCTTCACACCATCTCTCATAGTAAGATATTGAGAACTTTTTTCATATTCCAGATATTTAGAATCTCTTAGAGGAACATCTTTAAAGCGAAAAGGATTAATGTTTAAACTATTCTGTTTCTCTTCCATACAATTCACCAAACTTTATGTATTAAAAACAACTACAATCATATTTTAACTTCTATAATTGTTAATTAACAATTACAAGTTATTATTTTATAGAAGCAATTTTGCGATTAAAAATTATTCTAATTTACCAATTATTTACATAAATGAATATTTTTTTAATTTAGTATTCTGAACTCAATCTCTCGTCCTTGATTATTAAAGCATTTTATACTGCTCAAATTATACGGATAAGCGACAATAAAATTGAATTTTTTTGTCTTAAAAACATTATTAATATCAACAATTGAAGGGTTAGGATTTCCAGAAGGATGTGAATGAATAGATCCATTGAGAGTTGAATCAAAACCCAATCTACTAGGAACAAAAAGCCCAGAACTCTTAGATGTAATTGCTCCTGGAGGTAAAATATATTCTATCGCGATTCCATTAATGATTCTTAGAAGTCCTAATATTTCTCTCGGATGTTGATTTTTACATAACGCGATAATTCCATTTAGTAATTCTTTTCTAATTTTTATTTCTTTAGATTCCAAACTATTAATGAAAGCTAAAATTTCATTAATGAGATCAACGATAGAAGGAGGATTTTTTTTTTCCCATCTATTTAATAAGGGGATAATTTTGTCAACTTTTCGATAAATGCGGTCATCTTCACTAATTAAATTAATACTTGGTTTTTTTGGGTAATTTTTAAAGTTGATTTTCAAAAAGAATTTATTTTTTAATGGAATTTTTACTTGAGAAATACACTCTTTCTCAATAATTGCATTAGGATAAAATTCAATTATTTTATGATATTCGTCTTCAATGTTATTCATAATAATACCTAAAAAAAATTAATAATTAAAAAAAATAAATTAATCTAATTAATGTGTTTTTGCTTAATAAAAGGAAGTTTTCCTCCCGCTTTTAAAACTTTAAGCTCAGTTTCGCTTAAAGAATGAGTCAAGTGTATCTCAATACCTTTAGTAAGGTTTTTTAACGCTACTTTTCCCGATTCTATTGTGGTTAGATCGATTTCAAACTTATCTCCTTGTTCAACTTTAGCGTAATCTTCTTTGTTTTCAAATGTTAAAGGCACGATCCCGAAATTAACGAGGTTAGCTAGATGGATTCGGGCAAATGATTTCACTATAACAGCTTTGAGTCCAAGATATTTAGGCGCGATGGCAGCGTGTTCCCTACTGGAACCTTGACCGTAGTTATCTCCTCCAACTATAAAGCCTCCTTGCTTTTCTAAGGACCTATCTGGAAATGTTGGATCAACAAGGTTAAACACAAACTTGCTTATCTCCGGAATGTTTGACCGCAAAGGTAAGATTCTAGCGCCTGCTGGCATTATATGGTCGGTAGTAATATCATCTTCGACTTTAAGAAGAACTTCTCCTTCTAATTTGTCTGGTAGAGGATTGAATTCTGGTAGAGGTTTGATATTCGGCCCTCTAACTATTTCAATGGATTCTTTGCCTTCCATTGGTGGAATAATCATGTTGTCGTTGACCATAAACTTTTTAGGCATATCTATTTTTGGTAATGCTCCAAATGTTCTTGGGTCTGTGATTTTTCCGGTAATTGCAGATACAGCAGCAGTTTCGGGGCTTACGAGGTAAGCTTGAGCGCTTTTTGTGCCAGATCTTCCAAGAAAGTTTCTATTAAAAGTTCTTAAGGTTACAGCATCGGTTTTTGGCGCCAACCCCATACCAATACAAGGACCACATGCGTTTTCGAGTATTCTTGCTCCCGCTTCAATTAAATATGCCATCTCGCCAGATTTAATCATATGATCAACAACTTGACGAGACCCAGGTGAGACTGTTAAAACGGAATGTTCATTGACAGTTTTTCCTTTTAATATGTTAGCAGAAATTTTAAGATCTCTTAAAGATGAGTTCGTACAACTCCCTATGCAAACTTGATCTACTTTTAAACCTTCAACTTCCTTGACGGTTTTTACATTTCCTGGGCTATGTGGTAAAGCCACAAGAGGAACAAGCTCACTTAGATTAATTTCAATAGTTTCATCGTATACAGCATCTTCATCTGGTTCTAAATGAATCCATTGATTCCCTCTTTCTTGAGCAATCAAGAATTTTTTTGTGATTTCATCAGAGGGAAATATTGATGTTGTAGCTCCCGTTTCAGTTCCCATATTAGTTATTGTACCTCGCTCAGGTACACTTAGAGTCTTAATGCCTGATCCGGTATATTCTAATACTTTATTAACTGCTCCTTTAACGCCAATCCGTCTTAAGACTTCCAATATAACATCTTTAGCAGATACAAAATCAGGAAGTTTCCCGGTAAGATGTACGTTAACAACATTAGGCATTTTTAAGTGAAAAGCCTCACCTGCCATTGCCGCTGCAACGTCAAGACCTCCTGCTCCAATCGCTATCATTCCTACACCACCACCAGTTGGAGTGTGACTATCCGAACCAAGTAAAGTTTTTCCAGGTTGGGCAAACCTTTCTAAATGAAGTTGGTGGCATATGCCATTACCAGGTCTAGAAAAATAAAGTCCGTATTTCGCAGCGATACTTTGTAGATATCTATGATCGTCAGGATTTTTATAGTCAGTTTGTAAAGTATTGTGATCTACATAACTAACCGATAGTTCTGTTTGAATGCGTGGAATACCAATCGCTTCAAATTGTAAATATGCCATTGTACCAGTAGCATCTTGTGTTAATGTCTGATCTATTTTTATACTAATATCCGACCCTCGTTCTGATTTTCCATCAACCAAGTGTTGTTCTAAGATTTTTTCAGTTATAGTTTTTCCCATAACTTTCAACCATTATTGAAATTTTTTTATTATTTAATTTATTATTTCATTGAATGCTTTAATTTAATCTATTTATGAACAAAATAGATACAAGATATTGAAAATTAAAATGTTATTAAACTTTTCCTATAAGAAGGAGAGCAATTTGCCCACTTTAATCCCTTTAAAGTCTAAGTTCTAAATACACTTGTATAATAAGAATATTAGCATAAAACTCTCCAATTAATTAATAAAAGCTTTAACTTTATTAACTAATCTAACTAATATGATCTTTATATAATTGCTTCAAATAATTAAAATTTGGTGGCTACTATTTCTCAAATTGATAATCTTAAGAAAACAAGTAGGGATATTAAAGCAGAGAATTTAGTTAGAGAAACAAAAGTACTTAATATCGCTCGATTAGCAAAGATGTTGGTGGATTTATTTGGCCTCAACGAGCCTTTTAAAAAAATAGGGAAATGGGATGGTGAAGAAATAGAAATGTATTTAGTCGAATTAGACGGATATATTACTTTTATGCTTACATCTGATAGAAAGAATTTTAATTGTCGCGTGGAGAAAGCTAATAATCCTGTTGCACGAATTATAGTAAATGTAAAAGAAGAAAAAATACTTAGCGTGCTAAGCAGTATTATTCGCTCTAAAAGTAATATCTTTGGACTAATAAAACTTCTAAAGTATTTAATTCCCAGAAAAATAAAAATAAAAGGGTCGTTTGTAGCTGCCATAAAACTGGTAAGGTGTTTGATGATAGGTAAGAATGAAGTTTATAAAAACAGCAAGGGAGATTTATTACCATGAGTTTAAATAACGATCCTTTTCTTAACATATCGAATTCAATTATGAACTCTTACGTTAAGGAATGGCAAGAAAAGAATAAAAAGGTGGTTGGTCATTATTGTACTTACATTCCTGAAGAATTACTGCACGCTGCAAATTTATTACCTTTTAGAATTAGAGCAACTGGAAATAAAGACACGGATTTAGCTGATATATATATGGTACGGTTTACATGTTCATTTGTCAGAGCAACTCTAGATTTAGCTTTAAGAGGAGGCTATGATTTCTTAGATGGTCTTTTTATAAGTAATTCGTGCGATCATACTCGACGAATGTACGAGCTCTTCGATTTAGTAGTATTTAAAAGAAAAGGTTTTGAAAAAAAGGTTCCGCGGTTTTATATTGCTATGCCTCATATTATAACAGATGAAGGTTTTGAATGGTACCATAAAGAAATAGAAGAATTTAAAGAAGAAATAGAAGAAACCTATACTCATCAAATTATAACTGATCAAGATTTACATAATTCGATAAAAATATACAATAAGAATCGCGATCTTTTGCGAAAAATCCATGAACTAAGAATTATTGATACGCCAAAAATTACGGGAAGCGAAGCCTTACAAATTTCGATGTCAAATAGCTCAATCCCTAAAGAATTTGCCAACCAAGAATTAGAAAGAATTCTCAAATTCCTAAAAGAGTCTGAAGGAAATAAATCGAATGGTAAAAGAATAATGGTCGTTGGAAGTGAAGTAGATAGTACTGATTTTACCAGATTAATTGAAGATTCTGGAGCCTTAATAGTGTCTGATTCTTTATGCTTTGGAACTCGCAACTTTTTAGATGATGTACACATAGGTAATGGAAATAACCCATTAAAAAATATATCAAAGCGCTTGTATTTCAGACTTTCTTGCCCTAGAATGATGGATGATTATGAAAGGCGATTTAATTTTCTAAGAAATGAAATTGACAGAGCAAATATTGATGGAGTTATCTTACAGAGAATAAACAACTGTGATCTAGCAGGATGTGATAACATGCTCCATTTACATAGGCTAAAGGATTTGGAGATTCCTGTTTTGGAACTCGATCGCGAATTCTACCAAGCAGACACAACAAGACTTCAAACGCGTATTGAAGCATTTTTAGAAATGATAAAATAATATTAAAATTTGGAAAAAGCTTACTGAATTAATTTGGATTAAAAATATGCATAACAAAACAGAGATGGGAAACAGGATTATTCCTTATCAGATGTTATTAAATTCTATGTCAACAACTCATGAATTAATCGATAAGATATTACCTGATGGCGGACTTCCTTCGTTAAGAATTGCATTGGAAGAAATATTGTCTGTAGTTCGTAAAGATATCGAAAAGGCAAGAGAAGGATTGCCAATAGTGGGATATCACTTTGCATTTCAGCCAGAATACTTAAAATGTTTTGATTGCGTCCCAATTTGTATTGAAGGGGTTTCATTTTTTCTTGGGGCTTTACTTTTAAGTGGTGTCGAGTCCTACTATGATTTAATTGGTAATTGGGGGCACCCTTTTCATACATGTTCTGCCCAAAAGGGGGTAATGGGAATGAGCTTAGAAGATTTATTTAAATTCGACGCGATTATCACTCCAACAGCGCCCTGTGACTCCACTTGCGCGTCTTACCCTTTTTTTAAACTAGAAAAAAAGTTTCCTTTAATCATTGCTGACATGCCCTTTCTTCACGAGGATAAAAGCTACAAGTATTACGGAGAACAATTAAAGCTAAGTTTAGAGGAATTAGGTAAAGTAATTGGTCAAGAACCTGATTTTGAAAAAATGAGAAATGCTTTGGAATTAGAGAACGATGTAACAAAATTAAAAATGGAATTATTCGATTTAATTAAGGCTGTTCCGAGCCCAATCGAGAACATGTTTAATCCAGTTTCAGCTGCAACAACTATATTTATTTCAGGAACATCTGAAAACCTTTCTTTTTACCAAAGAATGTTGGAACTCGCAAAAAATAGGTATAAAAACAAGGAGCATTATGGAGGTGAAGAACGAGTTAGATCCATCTGGCCTTATATGCTCACATTCTTCGACATTTCTTTATGTGAATGGTTAGATCGCGAATTAGGTATGAGCATTTTATTAGATATTTTTAACTATAATCTATCAGATTTAATTGATACAAAATCTGATTCAGATTCATTGTTTTATGGAATGGCAAAGAAAGCTATGGGTTGGCCGATGGTGAAGCAATCTTCGGAATTCTATTATCCTTTCTTAGACGATTGTATTAGAATGGCTAAAGATTTTAGTGCAGACTGTTTTATTTACACTCAAAGTATTGCGTGTAAGCAATTTGGCGCCGTCCCACAACTTTTAAGAGAAGCTCTTCAAGATGAAGTTGGGATCCCTATGTTAATAATTGATTTCGACGTAGGAGATGCTCGAATGACTTCTTTAAAAGCTTTTAAAGATAAAATAACTATGTTTGTTCAAACGCTCATGTAACATATTATTATAATTAAATGAAAAATGGTATAACTATCTATGGTTGATAAATCAAAATTAGAAAATAGAATAATTCCCTATAAGATGTTAAAACAAGCCGTGTCCACTACATACGAGTTGGTTGAGAAAATACTTCCCGAAGATGGAATGCCGGCATTGAGGTTAGGATTAAAATACATCGACTTAGTAATGGCTGATTTCATCAAAAAAGCGGGAGAAGGGAAACCTATAATTGGATACCATTTTGCTTTCCCCTCAGATTATCTTTATTGTTTTGATTGCGTGCCCGTTTGTGTTGAAGCGGTCTCGTATTTCATATCAGCATTATTACCTGATGGTTCTGAACCCTATTATGACTTAATAACTAGCTGGGGTCATCCATTCCACACGTGCACTTCCCAAAAAGGGACAATGGGGATGACTCTTGACGATTTATTCAAGTTTGACGCAATTATCACACCAACCGCGCCGTGCGACAACACTTACGCGTCTTATCCCTTTTTTAGGTATCATAAAAATATTCCCTTAATAACACCCGATTTACCGTTTCTTTGGGAAGAAAAAAGCTATACTTATTATGGAGAACAACTAAGGCTAAGTTTAGATGAATTAGGTAAAGTAATTGGTCAAGTACCCGACTATCAAAAAATGAGAAAACATATTGAACTAGAAAATGAAACGAACAAAACCCAACTTGAAATATTTGAATTAAAAAAAGCGACTCCCTGTCCCTTAGAAAACATGTATAACGCATTGTCCGCAGCTGCCGCAACTTTTATGTCAGGGCGCGAAGAAAAATTAGATTTTTATCGCGATATGCTTGAAATTGCTAAGATCCGCTACAAAAATAAAGAGCATCATGGTGCTGAAGAAAAAATACGAAGTATATGGCCGTACATGATCATTTTTTTCGATTTGGGGTTATGTGAATATTTAGATCGAGAATTGGGGATGAGCATTTTATTCGATATTTTTAATTACAACTTTTATGATCCCATCAATACAAAATCTGATTTGGATACATTATTTTACGGAATGGCTAAAAAAGGGATGAGTCTTCCAATGATTAAGCAATCTACAGAATTCTTTTATCCCTTTATTGACGATTGCGTGAGATTAGCCAAAGAATTTACCACAGATTGTTTCATTTTTACTTCACACTTAGGTTGTAAACAATTTGGAAGCGTTCCGCAGATATTAAGGGAGGCATTAAGGGACGAAGTGGGCATTCCTATGCTTATAATAGATTTAGATGTCGGTGATAAGCGAATGACGTCTGAAAAAATCATTAAAGATAAAATTAACATGTTTGCTCAGACACTTCTATAAAACAAAAATAAAGATATTAAAAAGTATTAATGAAAGTTGATAGAAAAAAGAAAATGGGATTAATTTAGCATGGACGTGTTTTTCCTTATCGTATTTTCTGCATCCTTCATTATTCTCTCAATGATTTCATTTACTCCATCTATACGATCTATAATTCCTATTGATTGACCGAGCAGTATAGCGCCTGTTTCCATATCTCCTGAATAAACCCTATCGTAGGCTCCTAAATCTTTCGCTCGCTGTTCGGGAGTTATTGATTCCTCATAAGCTATCATTTCTTCTTTACTGCTAGGTGCGGGATGTGATAGGGCATATTTATTTTTATACAAGCGGATAGGGCCAAATGCCCCGGTGTATAGTCCTGTATCTTGTGGGATCCCTGGTGGAATCAATGCTTTATAATCATCATGAAATTCGCTTTCTTTTGATGCTATAAAGCGCGATCCCATGGCTACTGCTCCTGCTCCTAACGAAAGAGCTGCTACTAAAGACTCTCCTGTAGCAAATCCTCCACAAGCTATTTTAGGTAAATCAGGGAAGTGCTTGTTTATCTGCTGTAATAAAACAAGGGTTGACACTCTTTCATATGATTGATGTCCTCCCCCCTCGGTACCAGTAACGACAATACCGTCCACATTAGCATCTATGCATTTTTGCGCTAGCCAAACTGCTGGTGCTACGTGAAAATGTTTAACTTCCGAATTTGCTCTTAATTCTTGAAAATATTTAGATGCAGGTAATAGTTTTGAAGAGCCTGCAGAAGTTAACCAATACTTACATTGATCTCGCATTCTCACATTGTTCATGACAATTTTTGGAATGGTTCTTATCATTGATTTAACGCCTGGATTATTTCGAGAAGTAAGGAAGTTAATACCAAATGGTTTATCTGTATGTTCTATCATGTATTCTATGCTTTTTTTATGTTCCTCTACAGGATCTGTTCCAATAATATTTACATTTGATAAAACACCCAAACCTCCGGCCTCACTAACTGCAAGAGCCAAGTCTCTCGTAAAGAATGGACCCATTGGGGCACTAAATATCGGATATTTAATGCCAAACATTTTTGTTATATCTGTTTCAATCATTTAAATTACCTTTAGATTTAAAAAATCAGCAGCATTTTTAAACATAATTTTTTCACATCTATTACGTTTTAATAGGTTAAAACATAGGTATTAAAGAAATAGTCAATATGATATATTTTAAATAATATTAATAATTTTTTGCAATAAAAATACAAAGATTAAGTCTCATCAGAGGAATTATATTGCTCTATCCACAAAGAAATTTATTTCGTCAGTTTATCGAATTATCTGGTTTTTGGGAATTTCGTTTTGATACAAACAATAAAGGTTTGGATGAGAATTGGAAGAATGGTTTTAATAATAGCCGCCCAATAGCCGTACCTGCGAGCTGGAACGATCAATTTGCGGAGAATCGCGATAATTTAGGACCTGCGTGGTATCAATGTAGTTTTATGAAACCTTGGGATTGGGATAATAAAAAAATCATAATTAGATTTGGTTCGGTTAATTATCTATCTGATGTGTGGTTAAATGGAGAGGTGATAGGTCATCACGAAGGGGGACATCTACCCTTTGAATACGATATATCTAACAAGATCGAACCGGAAGACAATCTTCTTGTAGTTAGAGTAGATGGGAGATTGTCAGATAATCACGTACCACCCAGTGGCCGTCCAATGAACTATCCTCAAACTAACTTTGATTTTTATCCATTCTGCGGAATTCATAGACCAGTATTACTATATGCTATTCCTAAAGAAGGATTAAAAGATATCTCTGTCAGAACATCTATAAAAGATACTATTGGATTATTAGATGTTACAATAGAAACTGTCAACTTAAATGATGCCTACGCGAATCTTTCTCTAAAAGGATTTGGATCAGAATTAACTAGTACCTCGAAAATTGAGCAAAATATTCAAAATACAACTTTTGAAGTAAAAAAAGCAAAGTTTTGGAATACAGAAACGCCTAATTTATACGATCTAACAGTTGACATCGTAAAAGAGGATTCTATAATCGATTCTTATTCGCTTAAAGTAGGGATTCGGACTATAGAAGTGAAAGGAGATAAGTTGCTATTAAATGATAAACCAATTTATCTAACAGGATTTGGGCGCCATGAGGATTTTCCAATTACGGGGAGTGGTTATGTTCCAGCAGTAATAATCAAAGACTATTCATTGATGAATTGGATCGGAGCTAACTCTTTTCGAACTTCGCATTATCCGTATTCAGAACAAATGATGGATTTAGCAGATCGTCTTGGTTTTTTGGTCATTAACGAAATTCCTGCCGTAGGTCTTACGTTTAAAAAAGATGTAATTGATAAACAACAAGTATTATGCAATCAATACATTGAAGAATTGATAAAGAGAGATAAAAACCATCCAAGCGTTATAATGTGGAGCTTGGCAAACGAACCGCACAACAGCTTGAAATCTGGGGAATTTTTCAGAACTTTATACGACAGAACAAAAGAATTAGATAGTACTCGACCCGTAACTGTAGTAAATATGATGGGTGTAAAAGAAAAAGCTTTTGAGTTTTGCGATGTATTATGTATCAATCGATATTATGGATGGTATACGCAACCAGGAAATATAAATGAGGCTTGCGAAATCCTTTCAAAAGAAATGGACAAACTATACGAAAAGCATCGTAAACCAATTATACTTAGTGAATTTGGAGCAGACACAATTCCTGGATGGCATTCTCAACCGCCTGAAATGTTTAGCGAAGAATACCAAACTGAATTCATAAAAAAATATATTAAAGTCTGTCGGAGTAAACCTTACGTGATAGGTGAGCATGTATGGAATATGTGCGACTTTAAAACTTCTCAAGGAATAACTCGAATGGGTTCGATAAATTATAAAGGCGTTTTTACTCGAGATAGAAGGCCTAAAATGGCAGCACATTTATTGCGCAGAGTATGGAATAAAAAGGAAGATTTTCCTATAGAGGATATTAATTCTTTAAGAAATCGAGCCCAAACCATTGAAGAATCTCGAGAAATATTTAAACAATCCCGTAGAGAAGATAGGGAGTTAGAAAAGTAATACAAAAACAAACTTAAATTGGTATGATTAGAAAATGAGAGAAGATTTAGAAAAACTTACTAAAGAAGAATTAATTAATTATATTGAAGATTTAAGCAAAAACTGGTTAGCAATCGATGGAACTTGGTTTCAGGTTGCGGAGAGAGAGTATGGACTGGAAAGGGCCATAGAGCTTGATGTGGAACAATGGAAAAGATTTACTGTAATAGAAGCAAAACGCATCATGAAAAGTTTTAATATTCCCAAAAATGGAGGTATTCCCGCGTTAGTTAAAGCCTTGAAGTTCAGAGTGTATGCAAACATTAACGTACAAGAAATTGTAGAAGTTTCTGAAAATCGTTGCGTGTTCCGTATGAACAATTGCCGAGTTCAATTCGCCAGAAATAGTAGAGGACTTCCCGATTTTCCTTGCAAACCAGTAGGCGTTATTGAATACGGCGATTTTGCAAAAACTATTGACCCTAGAATTGAAACAAAATGTATATGCTGTCCTCCCGATAGTCACCCGGATAATTACTATTGCGCGTGGGAATTTACTCTTAAAATTTAAAATTTAACATAACAAATTTTAAGAAAACTTATTTATATTACTTAAATTTCATTTTAAATATTAATTTATAAAAAATTCATATATTAAATGAGTGTAAAAAATGTTTGATAGTTCACATTGTGCAGATTGTGAGAAAGTTGATTGTTTAACTCGCTGTCAATGGATTGAATTCAAAGATATCGAGGAAGCACGAGCAGAAAAAAGTAAGATGATTAATAGAGAGGAATCTCGAGTATTAACAGAGTGTGTAACTTGCTTTGCTTGCGACGAATATTGCCCTTACGGGGCTCATCCTTTCGATTTAATAACAGAATTACAGGAGAAGTATAATTCTTTAAGTATAAACGCTAGCATACTTGAAAATACAATAAAAAGATACGCACCTCATACGGAATTAAGATTAAAGGAAATCGATCCAAATAAGCCCGTACTAAATAAATGTGCATTTGGAAAAACAGATATTAAACGTATGCAGGGACAATTGTTTGAAAATCTACAATATGTAAGTGGTCTTGATTTTTTTTGCAATTTAATGTATCATCATTATGCAAGGGATTCTATAATTAAAGAAAGAGCACCAATAATTATTGAAAATATAAAAAAGCAAGGTATTAAAGAAATGATTTGCTATCACGACGAATGCTACGGTTTCTACGCTTCTTATTGCCCTCGAAACAACATAGAACTTCCACCAGATTTTAAACCGATTCATATCTACGAATATCTCTATAACTATTTAAAAGAACACGAGTCTGATATTAAAAAGCTAAATATGAAAATTGCTTATCAAAGGTCTTGCTCAAATAGGTTTATTCCTGAAATTGATGAATATGTAGACAAAATCTGTAAGTTAATAGATGTTGAAAGAGTTGAGAGAAAGTACGATCGAGAAAATGCTATGTGTTGTGCTGGTTTGTTCGCAAGTCTCGGTAAAAAAACTTTAATGCGCAAAGCTCAAAACGATAATGTAAACGACATGTTAGAACATGGTGCTGAAGCTTGTGTTTATACTTGTCCTATGTGTATGGAAAGCCTAGGCTCTAAAGTGGGACGGAAAGGATTAACAAATTATATCCTTAGTGATTTATGCCGGCTGGCACTTGGGGAATCGTTAGAATAGGTTTATACGGAATTGCTAAAAAATTTTTTTCTTTAAAATCTTTTTATATTATTAATTCATATAAAATTCATATCGTAAATGAGTGTAAAAGAAATGTTTGATAGTTCACATTGTGCCGATTGTGAGAAAGTTGATTGTTTAACTCGCTGTCAATGGATTGAATTTGAAGATGTTGAAGAAGCACGAGCAGAAAAAACTAAGATGATTAAAGGAGAGGAATCTCGCGTATTAACAGAGTGTGTAACTTGCTTTGCTTGCGACGAATATTGCCCTTACGGGGTTCATCCTTTCGATTTAATAACAGAATTACAGGAGAAGTATAATTCGTTAAATATTAATCCAAGTATACTAGAAAATACGATAAATAGATTTGCTCCACACGATCAAGTGAGATTAAAAGAAATTAATCCGGATAAACCCGTGTTAAATAAATGTGGATTAGCTAAAATAAACGCAAAAAATATGGAAGGGCAATTGTTTGAAAATTTACAATATGTTAGCGGTCTTGATTTTTTTTGTAATTTAATGTATCATCATTACGCAAGAGACTCTATAATTAAGGAGAGAGCTCCAATAATATTAGAAAACATTAAACTTCAAGGTATTAAAGAAATGATTTGCTATCACGATGAATGCTACGGATTCTACGCTTCTTATTGTCCTCGGAATAATATAGAACTTCCACCTGGTTTTAAGCCTATTCACGTTTACGAATATCTCTATAATTATTTAAAAGAGCACGAATCTGATGTTAAAAAACTTAACATGAAAATTGCTTATCAAAGATCCTGTTCAAATAGATTTATTCCAGACTCGGATAAGTGGGTAGATAAAATCTGTGAGCTGATAGGTGTTGAAAGGGTCGCAAGAAAGTACGATCGAGAGAATGCTATGTGCTGTGCTGGTATTTTCGCAACACTTGGTAAAAAATCAATAGTGCGGCAAGCTCAAAACGATAATATAAACGACATGTTAGAACATGGAGCTACAGGGTGTGTTTATAATTGTTCTTTGTGTATGGAATCTATGGGTGCTAAAGCAGCACGGAAGGGATTAGAAAATTATATTCTAAGTGATTTATGCAGATTAGCTCTTGGAGAATCGATAGAATAGTTTTATTCTGGATTTTAAAGCAACAAACTTTTAAAAATCCTTCTATTTCTTTTTATTTTTTACTGTGAGAACGATCTGTAAATCAATATTAATAATTTTTAAGTTAGCAAATATATCAAAATATATTGAATAAACAAAATAAAATTAGGAAATGTTAATATGTCAGAACAAGAATTAAGGAGCCAAATAGCGGATAAAGAAGATGAGATTACTCGCGTCGAAGAAGAAGCTTCAAAAAAGGAAGCCTCTGCAGAAAAAGAAATTGAAGCCGATTTTGACGATAAAATAAACGATACCAAATCAAAGCTCGAGGTAGGAGAGGTAGATTTAAAAGAAGCTACGGAAAAATCCAAAGAATGGACAAAGAAAATGAATAAATTAACCGTTGAAGTAGCGTCATTGAAGAAAAAACTCGAAAATTTGGTTAAAGGAAAAGCAAAAGCGTTAAATAAGAAGCTAGACGATATTCTCAAAACCAAAAAGAGCAAAATAAAAGCGTTTGAAGCAGAGATAAAAACATTGAGAAAAAAGGTTGAAAAGCTAGAAATCGAACAATTAAAGAACCAAAGTAGCGAATAAATTTGCTTTTTTATTATCTTTTATTTTTTATATTTTATCCATACTAAAAATAGCTTTAAAATTAAAGATTTAGAGGGAGTTTTTGACCTTCCCCATTAAGTAAATCTTTAGATATCTCTGATTGGATTTTTATCTCGTCGTATAACCAGCTTAGTAATCTCATTTTTGCGTTATAAAGCTCTAGTTCCTCTTCAAATATTTCCATCTAATAGAACCTAAATATTTGTTTTAATAATGCTATCTGCAGATACAGATTTATTATCATATTTAATGATCTATTATATAGATATTATTCCTCAGCTTGATCTGCTAACTCATCGCAAGTTGGAATTTTAATTTCAGTTATTTAATTATTTTTATATTTAGCTTCGATTTTTTCAAGGTCATACGCAACATTTTCAATTGGATCTCCATCAATCACTTTGTCCAATCTCTCCATTAGTTCCTTAGGAAACAGCTCGAGTTCTAAAACGCTTTCTCGAAAATCTTTCAACTTATCTGTAACCATGTAATCACTTGTACTTCTTTTCGCGTCAAACTCGTCCATCACAACCTTTGAAAATAAATCGATTATTTCGTTCATAATTTTATTTTTAAAGTCTTGAACTTCTATATTGACATCTGAAACCATGTGGTCGAATTTTTTGTTAACTTCTTGAAGCTCTTCAGCCCTTTTTGCTTCTATCTCGTCGATTTTTGGTTGAAGTTCGCTCTTTTTAAGTTCTAATTCTTTAAGTTTAGATTTTAATTCTTCGATCATTATATCATTTAAATAAAAAAGGTTGTTTAAAAATTTAATTAAAGCATCTCTATTTTGTTTTATATTATTGGTTTATCTTTACAATACCCCATAACTAATAAAATGAAGATTATAGCACACCCAAGAAGTTCAAAAGCACCAATAGGTAGAAATAAAATGGTAAGGATCATGGTAATGAGTAAACTACTTACTCCAATCCAAAATCCCCATAATAAATTTCTTATGAGCCCAATTGCTGAAACGGTTCTCATTATCGTAAAAGCCCAGAAAATGGGTGCGAGAGATAAAGGTTGGGTTTCCATAAGTTGTTTTATTATAGGGATACCCCATTCTAAATAAAGATTTGGGATGATATTAAATGCAATTAGGATAATCGCAATGCTATCTGCAATTTCTAGTAAGGAGTAGAGTAGCATTAAAATTGATGCTACATATAAACACTTATTTTCTTTAATTTTATAGACTTTTTTGGACTGTTCCATAGATATATTCACATTATTTTATTATTATTTATTTTAATTTTGATGCCTTTATTAATTTCGGAAATAATGCTCCCGTTCTTTTCTGATATTCCGTATATTTTTCACCGAATCGTTTAACAAGATCTATTTCTTCATAGTGAATCATTATGGGTGTATAAATTATGATGAACAATGAGGAAAGTATTACTAAAAACCATGAATTAAACATAAAACTCATAGCAATGAACATAGGAAACTCTCCAAGAGTTTGAGGATGTCTAATATAGTTATAAATTCCACTATACATTTTTGTTTCTTTAGAAGGAGTTAGAGTTTCAGCCCCAGCATCCTTCATCCCCCTTATCAGAAGATATATACCTGGTATCAATATACAGATCCCTATGATTATCCCAATCCAGATATTTGAACTGATGATCCACTCATTTACAATGGGAAGAGGAAACCAAATCCAAAGGATTAAATTTGCAATAGATATAAATTCAGCAAATCCTCCAATTGAGCGGAATTTTTTACAATCTTTCCAAGCTTTGTCACCATATTTTTCTGAACGCTTCATGGGTTGGATACTGAGG